>JABAHS010130493.1_pt2 | contig 91544 bp, 90 predicted proteins | sample 7062111 | NCBI WGS metagenome assembly JABAHS01 (sample SAMN14534600, study PRJNA622989) | marine sediment metagenome | biome: marine biome [ENVO:00000428]; feature: marine pelagic biome [ENVO:01000023]; material: deep marine sediment [ENVO:00002113]; isolation source: pool of 4 deep marine... | reverse complement strand
AACAGGGCGGAGATCAGAACCAGCGCCGCAAGGGCCACCAGCGCGATTCGCCGCATGATCGATCAGAAAAAGAGAAAGCGGGCGCCAGCCGCCGGTCGGAGGCCGAACCTCGGCTGTGACCCGTCGAGATCCTGAATGACGGGAATCTGCACGCTCGCCTCGATCAGGAGTTGGGGAAGCGGCACCCATTGGAGCGCGGGACTGAGGAAAGCCATGTGACCACCGCTGTCTTCGACGCGGCTGCCATCGGCGCGGTCCGAGGCACGTAGCGATCCGTTCAACTCCAGGTAGAGCTGTAGCGTGGAAGTGCGAATCGTCTCGACACGCTTCGGGAAGCGAAGACCGATCGCGAGATCGTAACGCGTGGCGGCGCCGAACCTGTATCCCTTACCGCTCGCATGCCGCGTCTGGCCCAGGCTGATCGATATCCCCCAGCGGCCTCTGATCGCCGTACCCGCCAGAATAGCGCCTGCCGCAAAGGCGCCCGCCCCTAGCTGGAGCGGGCGGGGGGCTGCCCGCCCATCGACAAAGGTCGCGTCCGTCGAGCCCGTCGGGAAGGAGGCCTGGACCGCCAGAGCGAGGCGCGTGGTGCCCGCAAACCGATTGCGGATGAAGAAAGCCCACTTCACAGCCACACTGACGTCCCCGAGGCCGCCGTTGCTGTAGAGTTCGTCCCCTCCTCCGTTCGGGGACTCCAATTCCTTGTGCAGTACCGGGATTACGATTTTCGTCGTCACCCGCTCGTGCGGCGCGAAGGGGAGCACGACCAGGGGTGCGACGAACGAGGTGATACGCTCGCGAGGACTATAGATGAGAAACGTGCGGAGCCCTCGCTCCTCGAACGCCGTCGTGAGCGCTGTCTCCGCGTGAAACGGGAGACCCTGCGCGGCCAGCCCGTCGGGGACCAGCAGCGCAGGCAGGAGCAAGCCCAACCGAACGCCTCGCATCAGCCGTCGGTGCGCTCGATCTCCCGAAGGCTGAAGCCCGCCCGCTTCACCGCTTCATTCAATTTCTCATCGCTCAACGTCTCGCCTTCCTTCAAGCGGATCCGAACCAGCCCATCGCTTACGCGGATCACCAGAGAATCGACGGCGGACAGCTTCATCAGACGCTTCTCGAGCCCGTAGGCGCAGAAGGGGCACGACATTCCATCGACCTCGAGCGTTATGCTCGCCCCCTCGAGTTGAGGCGCTTCCGCAGCTTTCTCGTCCGTTTCATCGCTCCCCTGGGCACGCGCGGCCGGCGTCCCGAGAAGCAGAGCCGGACCCGCGGCGCAAGCGACAGCGAGAAGCTTAAGAACATCTACGAATCGCATCTCGAACCTCCTAAGACCCTGGATGACTTGCCACAACTCCACTCATTCATTCTAAGGTTAGAGTTGGGTATAAGGTCAAGGCGTGGCAGGCCCCGAGGTGACGCTGGAGACTGCGGCCAGATCGACGCTCGTCGGGGAGAGAGGCCAAGAGCGAGTAACGGCACACAGGGTCAAAGCTCGGATCGGCCGACTGCGCCTGCTCCCGCCAACAGCCTCAGGGTCGGCGCGGCCGGAACTCAGCCAGTTGCGCGTCCAGGCGGCGATACCGCGTCTCGACCATCTCCCGGCTCGCATCGACGTCCAGATCGCGCAACTCCGACCGGTCGACCCACGCGCGCCGGCAGCGCTCGACGCTGGCCAGCAGCGGCCGGGACCCGGCGCGGGTATCGCCTTCGCCGGCGACCCCACCCGCGGGCTTCTCCGGCTGGGCCCGCTCCACCGCCTCGGCGAACGACGCGCGAGCGGCGCCCATGTCTCCCCGTTTCCAGGCGATGTACCCCTCGAGGAAGTGGGCCTCGACGCTGGAGGCGTCGGAGCCCAACACGTGGTCGAGATAACGCGAGGCCGCCGCCATGTCGCCACGCGCCAGGGCGAGTTCGGCCAGCCCCAAACGCGGACCCGTCTGTTCCTGGTTCAGCTCCAGGGCGCTACGGTATTGCGCCGCCGCACGGTCGAGGTCGAAAAGGCCGGTGGGCTCGGGACAAGAGTACAGCGCGGCCAGCCGCGAGTGGGCCCGCCCGCTGGACGGATTCACCTCCAGCAACCGTTTCCAGTTCTTTTCGGCTTCGCCGAAATCGCCGAGCTCGAGCTGCATGCTGCCCAGATAATAGAGCGCGTCCTCGTGCCGGCCGTTCAGCTCGAGGGCGCGCGCGTAGGCTTCCGCCGCCTCGCGGACCCGGCCCGCCGTCCGGTGTTCCGTCGCCTCGCGGTAGATTTCCCAGAAGTGCAGAACCCGTTGTCGCTCGGTCGCCGAAACCGCATCGGCCGCCCCCTCCCCATCGCCGTCCGGAGCACGGAGCTTGACCAGGCTGATGACGGCGAAGAGTCCGGCGAGCACGAGCGCGAAGATGGCACCTGCCTTCCTCAATTCGGTCGCTCTCCCTCGGTGATTCGCAGCAGCCGGTTCGTGGCGACCGAGCGGAAGATCTGGCGCTCTCCGCTGGGCCACACGACGCTGAGGCTGTCGACGCGGCTCAGCTCCCCGAGCCCGAAATGGGCGACGGGCTCGTTCTGTGAGAGATACGAGCTTTGCGATCCGATCTCGTGTCCCTGAACGCGTCCGCCGGCGAACAGCTTCAGCTTGACGCCCAGACCCTGCCGCTGGCTGGCGCGCCCTTCAGCCACCACCTGGAGCCAGCGGTTCTGGTTGCCGCCGTCGTTGCGCAACAGGACGCCGCGGCCGCCGTTGTTCACGATGAACACGTCGATGTCACCGTCACGATCGTAATCGGCGAACGCGGCGCCGCGCCCGACATGCTGTTCGGCGAAGTAGTCGCCGCTCACTGACGACACGTCGTAGAATCCGGCCTCCGGCCCGCGGTTCCAGAACAGCTGATCGGGCATCGGTATGAGCCGCTGGGGATTCTCTCTCTGCTGGATGGTGCTGCCGTTCACGACCAACAGGTCCAGGTAGCCGTCGTTGTCGTAATCTACGAACGAAGTTCCCCACCCGACGTAATCGAGGGCGATCTGGCCCAGCCCGTGCCGGTCCGCCTCGTCGATGTATTGCAGCGGCGCGCTCTCCGAGCCGGCTTCACGAAGCTGTGTCGACATGTTGCTGTAGAGCGCGTTCTCCTGGGCAATCCAGTGCGTGATGAACAGGTCCGGGTCGCCGTCGACGTCCCAATCACCGACCGCGATGCCCATTGCCCCTCGATAGTCCGCAACCCGGGCGCCGTAGCGCACATCCTCGAACGTGCCGTCGCCCGAGTTGCGATAAAGCGCGTTGTCGGAAACGTCATTGGCGACGTAGAGGTCGGGCCAAACGTCGCCGTCCAGGTCGGCCCAGGCGGCGGACAGGCTGCGGCCCGGCAGTCCGGCAACGCCCGCCGGAACTCCGAGCTCGGTGAAGGTGCCGTCCCCGTTGTTGCGGTACAGAAGATTCAACTCCGGCGCGAACGACGACGGGTTGAGGCTGGCCGGCTCCTCCGTGTCGTAGTGAACCGAGACGGCGTCGCCCACATCCTCGTACCTGACGTACCCGGCCACGTACAGGTCGGCGAAACCGTCCCGGTCGTAATCGCCCCACGAGGCGCCGGCCCAGAAACCGACCCGGTCCGCCAGGCCCGCCTCCCGAGTTCGCTCGCTGAACGTGCCGTCCCCGTTGTTGCGATAGAACGTGTTGGCGCCGTAGGCCGAGACGAACAGATCGATCCAACCGTCGTTGTCGTGGTCTCCCCACGCCGCCGCCATCCCCCAACCGCGATGTTGAACGCCGGCCTCGGCGCTGACTTCGCTGAACGTGCCGTCGCCGTTGTTGTGATACAGAGCCGAATGGGCCGGTGAAGCCGCCACCTGTTCCGCCGTCAGCGTGAGCGGGCCGGCCATGTTGACCACGTACAGGTCGGGCCAGCCGTCGTTGTCGTAGTCGCCCCAGGCCGCGCCCGACCCCATGTCCTCGGGCAGCTGGGTCGAACGCGACTTCCAGAAGTGGCGAAACGCGATGCCGGCGCTGTCGGTCACGTCGCGGAAGACGACGCGTGGATAGTTCTCGGGCACCGATCGGGCGAGCTCAGCGGTCAGACCGGCGACGTCACCGCCGGGCCGATATGTGGGCTCGGGACGGAGTACGAGCCAGATGACGACGACGGTGGCGGCAATGAACAGGCCGGCCAGGACGGCCGTGATGGCGACCGCCCGCTGCCGGCGCGACAGCGAGCCGAGCATGGAAACGACGATCAGCCCTCGACCACCCGGATGACCGCCTCGTCCTCTGACATCACCGTCACCGGCGCGGTCAGCCCGGCATCCTCCCCGAACAGGAAGTTCAGCAGAAACTGATCGACCTTCCGGTACATGAGCCTGGCCGAGACGTGAAGGGTCGTGCCGTCGCCGGGGGCGCGCAGCTCCACCTCCTCGTCCAGCGGCACCTGGCCGCCACCGTCGCCCGTCGCCGCGACCAGCGTCGCCGGACACGAGAAGACGAACTCCGCCCGGTCAGAGAACCCGGGGAACATGGCCCGTCGATAACGGACGCCCACCATCTCCCACAGGTTGTGCCGGTCGATCAGGTTGCCGTACTGGTCGACGGGCTCCGCCTTGAAGATGAACGAGCCCGGCTCGATGAAATGGCGTGCGTCCTTGCGCCCCGATTCGTAGATCACGCTGCCGTCCGAATCCGTGACGACGATCTCGACCCACGCCTGGATGATGTCCAGCGGCCCGGTGGGAAAATCGTGGCCCACCTTGTTGTTCGTCAGCACCGCCTGGATCCGCACCTGGCCGCCGGGCTCGACGCGTTCGGGCACGACCAGTTCGATCGGCACCGCCGGACCCTCGCGCCACTTGTCGGCGATCTCGGGGATCTCGATCTCGCCGCGCAGCCACTTCTCGGTCAGCTCGACATGCTCTTCCCCGCCCTCGAGCTCGAGCGCCAGCGGCATGAACTGGTTCGCGGCCAGGAAGCGATGGCTGCGATGTTTTCCGTCGTCGGCCGTGCGGTTGTAGTCGAGCGGGTCACCGTGCGCCGGATCGTACGAGTCAGAGAGCGGCATGTGGCACTCGCGACACTCGATCGTGACCGTCGGGTCGCCCGGCTCGTTCCAGCGGCTCTTGCGCCAGTTGTCGTACTGGTTCTGCAGCTGCACCCAGCCGACCTGGTTGATCTCCTCGTCGATGAACTGCTTGTGGCAGGCGGCGCAGAACTCCGGGCTCTTGAACAGCCGATGCTGGAGCGACTCGACGTGATGGCGCGGATAGGCGCGGATCAGGAAGTCCCTGACGAAGCGGGCCGACGTGCCGTCACGTAGCGCGAACATGTAGCGCCGGGGCTGGGTGATGACGTAGTTCGCGTTACCCTGGACATCGGTTTCCTTGATGGCGTGGGTCATGGGACAGCTTCTGCTGGCCTACGACCTCAGCCACGCCGCCGAGCCCGCGCTGCTGAACGCCGCGTCGCTCGCGCCCAATGACGCGCGTTGGGCGTACTACCTCGCCCACCTGTATTGGGAGGAGGGCGAACCCGAGCCGGCCGTCCATTATCTCGAGCGCACACTTGAGCTCGATCCCGACTACACGCCGGCTCGCATGGGTCTCGCCAAGATGTACCTTGACCTCGGCCGTGAGACCGAAGCGGAGGCGCTTCTGAACGAGAGCCTGCGACGGAACCCTGACAACGCCTTCGCCCACCTTCTCCTCGGCCATCTGGCCGCCTCGGACGACCCGCGCCGGGCGATTGAACACTACGAGACCGTCCTGCGGCTACAGCCCGAGGCCTCAGTCGTCCACTACCCACTTGCCCTCGCCTACCGTCGGGCCGGTGACGTGGATCGAAGCCGCGAACACATGATGAAGCGCGGCGGACGGTCGGTGCCGATGCCGGACCCCTTGGCTGACGAGCTGACACGGATACGCAAGGGTCCCGGCGCAAGGATCGCCTATGGCAACGAGCTGGTAACTCGAGGCCAGTTCGCCCAGGCTGCCAGGGAGTTCGAGGCGGCCCTCGCCGCAGACTCCACTAACGTTTCAGCTCACCTCGATCTGGCGCTCGCCCTCGCCCAGCTCGGCGACTTCGACCAGGCGACCGAGCACCTCGATCAAGCGATTCAACTCGATCCGTCGAACACTCACGCGCTATACAGCATGGGCCTCGTTGTCGCCCGCTCGGGCGCGAACGACGGACCTCAGCGCGCTGGCGAATACTTCCGTCGGGCCATCGCGGCTGACCCGGGGAACGCCGCGGCGCGCCTCGCCCTGGCGAACCTGCTCTGGCGCCAGGGAGACTGCCGGGAGGCAATCGACGAGTTCGAGAACGTCCTGGCCGAGGCGTCGGGAAACATCGAGGCTCGAATCCGGCAGGCGGTCTGCCACGCCCACGTCGAACAGTACTCACGGGCCCGGGAACTGCTCGAGAGCGGGCACGAAGCCTGGCCCGACGAGCCACGGATCAAGAACGCCCTCGTCCGAATTCCCGCGGCGAGTCCGGACCGCAGGGTTCGTGACGGAGAGCGGGCGGTCGCATTGGCCGAGGAGCTGGCCGCCGCCTATCGACAAGTCCCGGTTTTCGAAGGCCTCGCCATGGCCTACGCCGAGCAGGGTCGGTTCGAGGAGGCCGTGGGCTATCAGCAGCAGGTAGTAGCGGCCGCCGAAGCGCAGAACGCGAGACCTGAAATGATCGACTACCTGCGAGAGAACCTCCGACTGTATCAGCGAGAGCGTCCGAGCCGCACGCCGTGGCCGCCTGCCGTGTTCCGGGAGTAACGCGGCGTCTCGCGCCGGGCAGCTACCGATTGGATGATTGGGCCGGACGGTTCAGACCCCGTAGGGGAAGGTTTCCGGCGGCTCCATCTTGTCGCCGCGCCTCAGCGGCGTCACCGCTTTAGTCTCGTCGAACCAGATGTACTCGTCGAACTGGTCCGGGAGCGAGGCGTGGAAGTAGTGGCTCTGGAGCTCGGTCTCGGACCGGTAGATGACGCCGATCGCCCGTTCCAGCCGCTCGGCCCTTAGAGTCTCCCGTACGTCCGCGTTCCGCCCTACCGGCAAAACGAAGCCCTCGATGCGTGACTCGTGGCAGAGCCGCTCGTGGCTGCGGGGGTGGGCGGGTCGGACGTCCATGATCTCCATCGGGCCGTCCCACTCCGACGCGGCGGCCACCGTCCCGTGGTCGGTGCCGAACCCGACCAGACGGGCCTCATCGCCGAAGCGCTCCCGACAGAGCTGCCCGACGTTCAGCTGGCCGCGGGCGCTCATCTCGGTGGCCCGTGCATCGCCGATGTGCGAGTTGTGCTCCCAGACTACGGCGCGGGATTCCGGGCCTCGGAACTTCAGGATGGCCTCGAGGGTCTCGAACATGTGACGATCGCGCAGGTTCCACGACTCGCTGGAGCCGTAATACATGGTCCGGTAGTATTTCTCGGCGTTCGCGATCAGGCGCGCGTTCTGGGACGCGTCGAAGAAGCGTTCGCCGTCGCGAGCGGCGTACTCCAGCCGGTTCCTCAGCAGATCGCTCAGCATGGCCACCACCTGGGACTCGCAGTCGCGATAGCGGCCGCTGAGGGCGGCGGCGCCGTACGAGACGGGATCGGCCTCCCAGGGGGTCAGGCAGCCGTAGCGCTGACGGGCGACCCGGGCGCTCTCCGGATCGACCTCGTCCAGATACTCGAGGACGGCGGCGATCGACACGTAAAGGCTGTAGAGATCGAGGCCGTAGAAGCCCACCCCGGTGGCCGCCTCGTCGAGACTCTCGTTGTACGTCTTCAGCCAACCCACAAAGCGGGCCACCTGCCCGTTCGCCCACATCCAGGCCGGAAAGCGGGTGAACGGCTGGATGTCTTCGACGGTGACCGGGGTTCCCCTTACGTGGCGATCGATCTGGGCCGCGTCCGGCCAGTCGGCCTCCACGGCGACGATGTTGAAGCCGTGGCGCTGGACGAGCTCTCGAGTTATCCGGGCGCGCATATCGTAGAACTCGGCCGTCCCGTGCGACGCCTCGCCCAGCAGCACCACACGCGCGCTACCGATACGATCCAGCAACGGCGTCAGATCCGTCTCGTCGATCGAGTAGACCGGCTCGGCCGCGCCCTGGATGACCTCCACCGTTGGATCGACCGCCGTACCGCCGGCGCGCCGCGTCGCGGAGCCGCCCTTCGCGGCGCGGGTGGCAGCGCCCGACGTACCCGACCCGGAACCGCCATCTCCGCCACGGCGGAACCCGGCCCCGACCAGCGGCACGAAGGCGACCGAGCCGATCTCCTCGCGCTCGTAATCGTCCCGGCCGGTCCGGCGTATCCTCACCAGTTCCTGCAGCCGTCCCGGACCCACGGGGATCACCATGCGGCCGCCGACCTTCAACTGCTGGAGGAGCGGCTCGGGCACGTCGGGGCCGCCCGCCGAGACGACGATCGCGTCGTAAGGGGCCCGCTCCGGCCAGCCCAGCGTTCCGTCGGCGTGGACTACCCGGGCGTTTTCGTAGCCCAGCGACCGCAGCCGTTCGCCGGCGTTCGAAGCGAGGCTCGCGTGGCGCTCGATCGCCACGACCGCTTCGGCGATCTCCGCCAGGACCGCGGCGGCGTACCCGGAACCGGCACCGATCTCCAGCACGCGGTCCGAGGCGTCGATCTCCGCCGCCTGGGCCATAAGCGCCACGATGTACGGCTGCGAGATGGTCTGCTCCTCTTCGATCGGAAGCGCCGAGTCCTGGTACGCGAACTCCCGCAATTCCTCCGGAACGAAGCGCTCCCGGGGCACCGAGCGCATGGCATCGAGAACCTTTTCGTCCTCTATCCCGCGGGATCGGAGCTGGCTCTTCACCATAGCTTCTCGATCTCGGGTCGTGTCGATCATGCCGAACTCCTCGCTCGCGCCCGCGGGGCTCCGCGGCCGCTGCAGGCGCGTTGACTGCTGTGATCGGGGTACGAATCGAAACCTAGGTTGCCAGATCGCGCCGCCGAATCGGGATAAGCCCCATCCCGGGTTGGGGGGATTTCGCCAGCCACTTCTCTCTCATTACGACTATATGGCGGCCCCTCGCCCGATTCTTATCATCAAGAGTCGAAGCGTAGAGACCAATAACGCCAACGAGAGTCGATATCGCCAATCTGCAACTGAGGAGGGAGCGTGAATTGGCTCTATCTGATCGGTCGAATCCTGTTTGGCCTGATCTTCATCGTCGCCGGGATCTTCGGGCACTTCTTCGATCTCTCGGCGACGGCTCAGTACGCCGAGGGCGCGGGTGTGCCGCTGCCCACCCTGGCGGTCATTGTGTCCGGCGTGATGATCACCCTCGGGGGGCTCAGCCTCTGGCTCGGCTTCATGATGGAGATCGGGACGTGGCTGCTCATCATCTTCCTGGTCGTCGCCGCCTTCCTGGTCCACGACTTCTGGACGGTGAGCGACCCTGCGATGATGGCGGTCCAGAGGGCGGCGTTCCTCAAGAACCTGTCGGTGACGGGCGGCGCCCTGATCCTGTTCTGGGTGGTGCGGGCGCACGGCTACGGTCCGTTCGCGCTGGGCAGACGGATGGGCGGTGGCGCCGGCCGAGCCGCGCCGTCGCCGGAACCGTCGGCGCCCGGTGGCGAGGTCGGAACCGGCATCTGAGCGAAACCCGAAGGCTCTGACGCAAGACGGGGCTGGCCTCTGGCCGGGCCCGGTTGCATCATCGCGGGGTTGGTAGGCCCATAGGGGAGGCGAACGAGGTTCGTCATTCCGAATCGCGCCCGTTCGCCTCCGCTGCCGCGACGAGGAGGCCGATCTGCACAGCTCCGTCCGGATGCAGGCTCGCTTCGGAACGCTCGCGGCCGTGGCCTGTATCGTCGCCTGCGGCGGCGGAGACGAGGACGGCCGCCAGGTCATCACGTTCCCGGCCAGCGCCGTGGGCGCCGAGGCGGAGCTGCTGCAGGAGCAGCTCGAGCGGTTCATGCTCGAGCGCCCGGACGTCCGGATCGTCCGGCGCGAGACCCCGGACGCCGCCGACCAGCGCCACCAGCTGTACGTCCAATGGCTGAACGCCCGGGCCAGCGATCCCGACATCCTCCAGCTGGACGTGATCTGGACGCCGGAGTTCGCCGCCGCCGGCTGGATCTTACCCCTCGATGCGTTCGCCCCCCCGGTCTCCGAGTATTTTCCCGCGACGGTCGCGGCCAACCGCTGGGACGGCGCGCTGTACGCGCTGCCCTGGTTCGTCGACGTCGGGATGCTCTACTGGCGCACGGACCTGTTCGAGCGTCCGCCGGCGAGCCTCGAGGAGCTCTCCCGAGCGGCGGCGCGCTCGCGGTCCGACGGCACCCGGTACGGGATGGTGTGGCAGGGCGCCCGTTACGAGGGGCTGGTGACCGTGTTCCTGGAGCACCTGGGCGCCTTCGGCGGCCAGATCATGGATGCGGACGGTCGCGTCGTCGTCGATTCGAACGCCGCCGTTCGCGCTCTCCGCTTCATGGCCGATGAGATCTACGAGACCGGGAACGTGCCACGGGCGGCCCTGACCTGGCAGGAGGAGCAGACGCGCTTCGTCTTCCAGAACGGGCAGGCGGCGTTCATGCGTAACTGGCCCTACGCCTACCCGCTGCTCCGGGACAGCGCCGCTTCCCGGGTCGCCGGCCGTTTCGCCGTGGCGCCCATGCCCGCCGCCCCCGAAGGCGAGCCGACGGCGACGTTGGGCGGTTCGCAGCTGGCCATCAACGCCAACACCGAGAACCCCGAGGCCGCGTACGCCGTCATCGAGTACCTGACGCGCCCGGAGCAGATGCTGGAGCGGGCACGGGTCGTGGGCCAGTACCCCACACGGCCCGCCCTCTACGGGCGGCCCGAGCTGGCCCGGGGGCTGTCGGTGCCGCCCGACAGGGCGCGCCGAATCATCGAGCGCGCCGTGCCCCGACCGGTGACCCCGGTCTACACGCAGCTCTCGCAGCTCCTCCAGATCCGCCTCCACCGGGCGCTCACGGGTCAGCAGGAGCCCCGCGCCGCACTCGAGGCGGCGGCGGCCGAGATGCGAGCCCTGCTCGAGAAGGTCGGCCTGGCGCCGGGGGAGAGTGCCGGTGCGCGACGCTGATCGGACCGTGGGGGCGGAGTCTCGCGAGGCGCGGCTCGCCTGGGCGTTCGTCCTGCCCGCTCTGGCGACGATCTTCCTGATCGCGCTCTTCCCGCTGGCCTGGACGGTTTGGGAGTCACTCCACGTCCACGACCTGCGGATGCCCTGGCGCGGTCAGCCCTTCGTCTGGCTGGCCAACTACGCCGAAGCGATGACCGACGGCCGCTTCTGGGGCGCCATGCTGCACACGGCCATCTTCACCGTCGGGACCGTCACCCTCGAGCTGGTTCTCGGGCTCATCCTCGCGCTGGCGCTGAATCGAGCTTACCGGGGCCGCGGGCTGGTGCGCGCCGCCGTGCTCGTACCCTGGGCCATCCCCACCGTCGTCGCGGCGCTTCTCTGGCGCTTCATGTTCGATGCCCAGGCCGGGATCGCCAACGCGGTGCTCATCGACATCGGGCTCATGGAGCGCCCGTTCGTCTGGCTCATCCATGCCTGGGCGGCCTGGGCCCCGGTCATCCTGGCCGACGTTTGGAAGATGACCCCGTTCGTCGCCCTCCTCCTGCTGGCCGGGCTGCAGAACATCGACGACTCGCTCTACGAGGCGGCCCGGATCGACGGGGCCGGGCCCTGGCGCCAGTTCATCCACGTCACCTTGCCGCTCCTCAAACCGGCCATCCTGGTGGCCCTCATCTTCCGTACGTTGGATGCCTTCCGGGTGTTCGACCTGATATACGTCCTCACCGGCGGCGGCCCCGGCACGTCCACCGAGCCCATCGCGCTCTACACGTTCAACGCGCTGCTCCAGAACCTCCGCTTCGGCTACGGTTCGGCTCTTTCGGTGATCGTGTTCGTCGTCACCTTCGGGCTCGCCATGTTCTACATCCGCGTCCTCGACGTCGACCTCACGGAGGCCGGTGAATGAGACGTCTCGGCCGGTGGGGTCCGGTGATCGTCGTCGGCCTGCTGGTCCTGGCCATCGCCTTCCCGTTCTACTGGGCGGTCGTCTCGTCGCTTACACCCGAGGCGCGACTATTCGAAGCGCCATCTCTTTTCCCTAGGCAGCTCGTGTTCGATCACTACCGCGCGTTGTTCGACGAGCGGAACTTCTGGATCCCGATCCGCAACTCGCTGATCGTCGCCGGCAACACCACCGCGTTCTGCGTGCTGGTCGGATCGCTCTGCGCCTACGCGCTGGCGCGGCTGCAATTTCGCTGGAAGCGGCCCATCCTCGCCTTCATCCTGGCGGTGACGATGTTCCCGCAGATCTCCATCGTCTCGCCGCTTTACCTGCTGCTCAGAGCGCTCGGGTTGATCAACACCTACCCGGGGCTGGTGCTCCCCTACCTGACGTTCGCCATGCCCCTCACCGTCTGGCTGCTGGTCAGCTTCTTCCGCCAGTTGCCGGCCGAGCTGGAGGAGGCGGCGATGGCCGACGGCGCGAGCCGCCTGCGAGCCTTCTGGGAGATCATCCTCCCCCTCTCGTTGCCCGGCCTCGCCACCACCGCCATCCTGACCCTGGTTTACTGCTGGAACGAGTTCCTGTTCGCCCTCTCGTTCACGCTGGGGCCCGAGCGGCAGACGGTGCCGGTGGCGATCGCGCTGTTCCGGGGTCAGTATCAGGTACCGTGGGGGCAGATCCTGGCGGCGGCGGTGGTGGCCACGGCGCCAGTCGCGCTCCTGGTGCTCCTCTTCCAGCGCAAGATTGTTCAGGGGCTCACCGCGGGCACGGTGAAGGGATAGTCGATGGCCAGCGTCACGTTAGAAAACGTCGGAAAGACCTACCCCAACGGGCAGGTGGCGGCCCGGGACATGGACCTGGCGATCCAGGACGGCGAGCTGGTCGTGCTGGTGGGCCCGTCCGGCTGCGGCAAGAGCACGACGCTGCGCATGGTGGCCGGACTCGAGACCCCGACCGCCGGCCGCATCCTGATCGGCGGAAAGGACGTGACGGCGACCCCGCCGCAAGACCGGGACATCGCCATGGTGTTCCAGACCTACGCGCTCTACCCCCACAAGACCGTGAGGGACAATCTGGCCTTCGGGCTCCGCATGCGACGGCTGGCCGCCGACGAGATCGGCCGGCGCGTGAGGGAGGCCGCCCGCACCCTGGGGCTCGAGGAGCTCCTGGATCGCAAGCCGGCCCAGCTGTCCGGCGGCCAGCGGCAGCGGGTCGCGCTGGGCCGGGCCATCGTTCGCGAGCCGAAGGCGTTCCTGCTGGACGAACCGCTGTCGAACCTGGACGCCAAGCTCCGCCTGCAGACGCGCGCCGAACTGGCCCGCATCCACAAGCAGTTGGGCGCCACCATGCTGTACGTCACGCACGATCAGGAGGAGGCCATGACGCTGGGCGATCGCGTTGCCGTCCTGGAGGACGGTCGCCTTCAGCAGGTCGCGTCGCCCGCCGAGGTCTACCGACGGCCCGCCAACGTGTTCGTCGCCGGCTTCATAGGCTCGCCGGCCATGAACCTCTTCCGCGGCCTTCTGCAAACCGACGACGAGGGCCCCAGGTTCGAGTCCAGCGGGTGTACGCTGACCAGCGGAGTCGGCACGATCCCGGGCCGATCGGGTCCGGCGATCCTCGGGGTGCGGCCGCCGGATATCGAGCTTTGCGATCGCGAGAGCGCCGACCTGTCGGCCCGGGTCGAGGTGATCGAGCTGCTCGGCAGCGCCATATTGGTGCACCTGCGAGCGACGGCCGCAGAGGAGCAGACCATCCGGGCGGTGGGTCCCGAAGACTGGGAAGTCGCCGAGGATGAGGTCATCGGGGTGCGCTTCAACCGCGAACGACTCCACTTCTTCGACGGCGACGGCGGGCGCCGCCTCAACTGATCAGTCGGCGCTCACCTCGCTCATCAGCGCCAGCACGTGCCCGTCCGGGTCACGCAGAAAAGCCAGCCACAGCTCGTGGTCCTCCTCCCTGTGGGCACGGCGCGGCTCACGTTCGACCTCGGCTCCCCGCTCACGCAGCGTCTCGAACGCCGCCTCGATGTCATCGACCTGGTAATAGATGATCGTCCCCGGACGATCGTCGACGGCCTCGCCTCCTGCCGTCCCCAGCATCAGCCGCACATCGCCGCAGGCGAAGAACGCCATACCCGGCGCCTCGAAGAGCAGGCGCATGCCGAGCACCTGGCTGTAGTAGGCGACGGCGCGGTCGAGATCGGTGACGGTGAGGGCGATCTGGCCGATATGCGAGAGCGCGATGTCGGAGTGCTTCATCTGCGAGGCCTCCCCTGAATGGCGCCGCGCCTTGACCGGCCGCTGACGCCATGCCATTATTAGTTACTTACTCTAACTAACTAATTAAAATGACTCCTCGCTCACGTCAACCGGCCCGCTCCACCTCCCTCACTCGCACCGCCGATCGGCTCCATTCCGCCGCCATCCATCTCCTCCGCCGGCTCCGCGTCGAGGACCAGGCCACCGGTCTCTCCGCACCGCGACTCTCGGCCCTCTCGGTCGTCGTCTTCGCCGGACCGATCACGATCGGCGACCTGGCAGCCGCCGAGGGCGTCCGCCCACCCACGGTATCGCGTTTGGTGAAGGGCCTCGAGGAGGACGGTCTGGTCGCTCGTCGACGCGACCCCGATGACCGACGGGTCCAGTGGATTCGGGCGACGATCCGGGGCCGTCGGGCGCTGGAGAAGGGTCAGGACCGCCGGGTGGCCCGGCTTGCCGCTGAGCTGGCGCGGCTCCCTCGGGAGGAGCAGCGGCTGTTGGCCGACGCGTCCCGGGTGCTCCAGCGGCTCACCGGGTCCGCCGAGAGGGGCTAACCGGCGCCCCGCTCTGCCAGATAGCTATCCTGCAGCCGTAACTGCACGTCCCGGAGCTGTACGCGGGCGTTGTCTTTCAGGCGCCGCTCGAGCAGAGCTCTCTGTAAACCGCCGACCTTCCCGTCGAAGCGCTTGCGTGAGAGCATCGTCAGATAGATGTTCCCTTCCCCGGCGTCGGCGACGCTGATGAACGTCACGGCGGCCTGAAAGTAGTGGCTGGCATAGATCTGTTTCCGGGCCAGCAGGGCATCCGAGATCGCCGCGCCACGGGGCTGGTAGATGATGGTGTGGTAAAGGTGGGTGACCGGCTTCAGCCCGAAGTCCTCGACGCTCCAGTAGAAGAAGCTCTCCGCGCCCTCGAGCTCGATCTCCGTAAAGCGATCGAGGTATTCGTGGAGCTCGGGCGTGTATTCCAAAAGGATCGGTGATTCCCTGAGCAGCATGTGGAAGCCCTCGCCGACGCTCAGAGGTTCGTCCTTGTCATCGTAGGTGGCCAGCGCCGAGTCACCGCTGCGCCTGTAGCGGTTCAGGTAGTCGAGCAGCCAGCGCCGCATCACCCGGCTGGCCTGCCGCTGCACGTCGGACCTCGACCAATCCACCGCGGCCCGAACCTGTTCCATCGCGTCGGCCGGCAGCTTCACATCGCAGTCGCCCGGACGGCATTCGCGAAGTGCCCGAACGTCGCCGCGGGGGAGGGAGAAACCGGCCATGTCGTCGAAGCCGGGTTCTTCGCTGAAGCGGCCGATCTGCTGTGCGACGTGGCCGCCGGCGATCACGGTCTCGATGTGACGCAAGCGATCGATCGCGAAGTCAGCGGGCACCGCCACGCGTACCACGCCGAGGACCACGATTTCGCGGTCGTCCGCGGCGTCCGGGAGCTTCACGACCGTCTCGCCCTCGGCCAGCTGCCTGAGATCCGAGCTCGAGAAGTCGGCCTGTTCTCTCAGCAGCCCGACCAGGGTCTGCTGAGCCGCCGCCGCCGGCGGGCTGAGGACGGCAAACCCGGTCAGGCAACAGGCGGACAACGCGGCAGTGTACGACATGGCTCCCGTCCTTGGGGTTCTATCGGCCAATCGTTTCGGGCACGCCCGGCAATACACGCGAGGCCGGCGTCAGGGTCCCGGACGGCGGCGGGGGCGACGGGTGGGGGGCGGAACCGGCCCGGCCGGGCGGGGTAAACGGGTACGCGGCCAGGGACGTACGTCCTTGTGATATCCGCGCTTATGCCTAATTTAGTGGCAACTCCCCTTGCCCGCAGTCCTGCTTCGAAAGACCCGTTTCCGTCGGAACAGTCGAGGAGGCTAATGGCTGATAAGGGTGATGGCGGCTGGCGCCGCGCGATCAACAAGTACATTGGACTGGGTACGGCGATCGTCGGCATGGCGATCGTGTTGAGCAGCTTCCTGTTCCTCGACAACCTGTTCGCCTGGTACGCCACCGTGATCGTCGGCCTGCTCATCGTGCTGGCCGGCTTTCTGTACGGGGCTCACCCGTTCCTCACCAGCGAGCGGCGCTTCCACGCGTTGCGGCAGGAGGTCGACGACTTCATCGGACTGGTCCGTCGTCTGAACGCGGCGGCGACCGAGGAGCAGCGGGAGGAGTTTCAGCGGGTCAAAGCCGAGATGGTGGCTTCCGTCGAGCGGATGGGCGAACTGGCCGGTAAGCCCGACGAGCCCATGCCCTGACCGCGCAAGTTGCCGATCACGCTCCGAGACGGTCGACGGGTCGGCCTCCGGCGGCTTCCCATCGCGCCATCAGCATCTATAGAACTCCACCGCGCTAGCACCCTTTGACCGGGCCCCGTTCCAAGGGCCAAGATGCCGACCGGTCAGCCGGTCTGTTCGTGTCATCGGTAAGGGGGGGACACATGGACGCCGAGCCCGTTGCAACGAGCCGTTTCGCCTCCATCGTCAACCTGGCGCGGAACGCGCGCGCCACGTTCGAGCGGTTCCCCTTCACTCTGCTGACGGCATTCGGCGCCGCGCTGATGGCCCACTACCTGATCGAGACTGACTTCGAATCGGGCGACGCGGCCATGCGTGTGCTGGTCACTGCTATCCTCGGCATCCCTCTTCTCTTCTCGCTCCGCGTACTGGCTGAAGGACGACGATGGTCCAGAACGGTCGGGGCGATCGCCGCCGCCGCCGGTCTCGTCGCCCTGTTCCTCTTCTACCTCAGCCTGTCGGAGTCGCTCATCGGCGCCGACGTGTATCGGTTCTTCCTGCTGGTCGCCGCCGCACATCTGTTCGCGTCGTTCGCGCCGTTTTTGGTGCGTCGCGGCCAGGAGAACGGCTTCTGGCAGTACAACCGAAGCCTGCTGCTTCGTTTCACACTGGCGGCGTTTTACTCGCTGGTCCTGTTCATCGGGCTCAGCCTGGCGTTGCTCGCATGCGAGACGCTGCTCGAGTTCGACATCGAGGGTCACACCTACGGCCAGCTCTGGGTCTGGATCGCGTTCCTGTACAACACCTGGTTCTTCCTCGCCGGCATCCCGGAGGACTTCGAGGCGCTCGAGCAGGACGACGACTATCCCACCGGACTCCGCATTTTTACCCAATACGTGCTGATCCCGCTCGTCGCGGTCTATCTGGTCATCCTGTACGCCTACGTCATCAGGATCATCGTCGAATGGGATCTGCCGAAAGGATGGGTGACGTATCCGGTGATCGGTGTCTCGATCACCGGCATGCTGGCGCTGCTGCTCGTCTACCCGATCCGCGGTCGCAGCGGCAGCGCCTGGATCTCCCACTACGCCCACCTGTTCTTCTGGACGCTCTATCCCCTCATCGTCCTCGTCGCCGTGGCGATATGGACGCGCATCGCGGAGTACGGCGTAACCGAGCGTCGTTACCTCGTGGTGGTGGCGACGGGGTGGCTGCTGGGGATCGCGCTCTACTTCACGCTCAGGCAGACGCGGGACATCCGCACCATACCCCTCTCTCTCTGCGCGGTCTCGCTTCTGGCGGTGCTCGGACCCTGGAGTGGGACGTCGGTGTCGAAGCTCAGCCAGCTGGACCGGCTACGCGATCTGCTGACCGCCGAGCAGGTAATGACCGGCGGCGCGCTGGACGCCGAGGCCAAGAACATCCCGTTCGAGCAGGAGCACGAGATCAGCAGCATCGTCAGGTACCTGGACGACGTGCACGGGCTCGAGGCCATCCGCAACTGGTACGCCCGGGGCGAGGACCTGCCCGACGAGCTGACGCCCAGCGTCGCGCTCGAGAAGATGGGGCTCAATTATCGAGCGCGCTGGGAATCCGCCGAAAGCTTCGATTTCAACATCACGCCGCCCAGCCCGCTGTCGGTGGCCGGTTTCGATTATATGTACAATCTGATGGAGCACGGCAGCGACAGGGGGATCCGGGAATCGGCGGAGCTGGACAGCACCACGTTCCTGACGCTGAGCGGCACCGTGATCACGATCGGCGACCCGGCCGACCCGGCCAGCCAGATCCGGATCGATCTCGCTCCGCGGCTGCTGGACCTGCGCGCCAAGCGCCGCGCCGGCTCGACTCTCGATCAGGCGGATGGAACGCTGATCCGCACCAACCCGGCCTACCGAGCGGTCATCCACCTGGCGAACGTCGGTGCCGACGTGGCCGGCGATTCGCTCACCTTGCGCCATATCAACGCCAGGGTGCTGGTCGACGTCCGACGGCGGTAGTGGTCAGACGAACAGGGGGTAGGGAAAGAGCGCCGCCGCGATACCTGGCGCGGCGGCCGCCCGATGCTGTCGGGCTCAGGCTACCGGCGCCGCCGCCGGCTCGATGGCCAGGTCCGCCGGCGCCTGCCGGCGTGCTCGCTCCGTCTGTCGCCGGCCCAGCCAGAAGCCGATGGTCAGCCAGATCGCCGACAGGGGTACGGCCACGAACGCGATCCCCGACATCGTCAGCCCCAGCCAGCCCATGGCGGCGTACGACCAGGCGCCGATCTGATCGCCGCCCCGATACACGAACGTGTCGATGAAGTTCTTCGCCTTGTAGCGGTCCTCGCGGCTGACCACCGTGTACAGCACCTCCCGCGTGGGTCGGGCCACCGCGTAGTTCCCCGCCCGACGCAGCGTCTGGAAGACGACCAGTACCGCGATCGTGGGCGCGAACCCCAGGGTCGCGAAGCCGGCCACGCAGATGAGCGGCAGGAGCGTCAGCGTCACCGCGACGCCCAGCCACTTGATGATCCGTCCCGTTAGGAACCCCTGGGTCATGATGGCCAGGATGTTCACCGCCAGATCGATCTTGGCGAAGAACGCGGTGCGTACGGCCCGATCGACGAACTCCCGCTCGGCGATCGTCGCCTGCTGGAAGTAGAGGAACGTCGCGGCGATGGTGTAGAGCAGCATGTAGCCGCAGATGCCCAGCAGGTAGGGCGAACGAAAGACATGGGTGATCCCGGCCAGCACGCTGCCGCCGATCGTCTTCTCGCCATCGGCCCCAGCCGGGCGCACACCGTAGCCGCGCCCCGGCTCGGTCTCCGGGACGCCGCTCACTTGCGGGCCCGCCTCCTCCGGCAGCACCCGCTCCCTCCGCGGTGAGTGGCGCGCCAGCCAGCGGACGCAGGCCACGCCCAGCTCCAGCAGGGCCACCGAGATCAGTATCAGGTAGACGGCGCCGATCCGCTCCACCANNAAGCCGAACATCCGCTTCCCCTGCGCGTTGGTGAACACGTCCGCCATGAAGGCCCAGAAGATCGAGACCACGAACAGGTTGAAGACGCTGACCCACCAGTAGAAGGCGCGGCCGATCCAGATATTCCAATCCGGCGGCGCGAAGCGGAGCAGCGCGAAAAAGATCAGCAGGTTCAGCCCGAAGAAGCGATAGGTGATCGAGACGAAACGGGTGCGCGGCAGCTTGACCACCAGCGCGGCGTACGGCGTGTGGACCAGCAGCATCAGGATCAGCGTGCCCGTGAACAGGAAGGGGAGCGTCTCCACGCCGCTGGCCACCGCCATCTCGTCGCGGATCGGCCGCAGGACGTAATAGGCGGAGAGGATGAAAAAATGATAGGCGCACGACAGCAGCAGTGCTCCGACCTCGTGCGGCTCAACATCCACCGCTCGGGACAGAAGCCGTGTCGTCTGTTCTCGCACCTTCGTCACGCTCTACCTCTCAGGAACCTAGAAGTTGGAAGTTGGAAGTTGGACGATGAACGTTGGAAGTTCGGCTTGGAAGTTGATCTCTGGTCATTTGGCGTTGAGAAGTCTCAGTGATCGAGTTTCGACGTCCAGGTCGAACGTTCAGTGCTCATCCTCCGACTCCCAACTCTGGGCTGGTTCGTCCGAACGCCATAAAGCAGCCCGAAGCGCCCAAGGTAAGGAGGCCGGCCACAACGCGCCACGCCGTTCGAGTTGCAGGACCCGCTGGAGACCCTAGCTTGTTTGACTGTTCAACATGACTCGGACTCAGCCACGGAGGTCTTCGTGCGTCGACTCGCCTTGGCCCGCGCCGCCCTGGTCGCACCCATCGCAGCCGCGATACTCGGACCGCAGCCTGTTTCCGCGCAGAGCGAAGCGATCGATCGCGCTGTCGAGGAGGTGGCCGACACCATCATCGAGATTCGCCATCACATCCACCAGTACCCGGAGCTCAGCAATCGGGAGTTCGAAACCGCGGCGCTGGTGGCCGATCACCTGCGAGCGCTGGGGCTCGAGGTGGAGACCGAGGTCGCCCACACCGGCGTGGTCGGCATCCTGAGAGGCGACCGGCCGGGCCCCACCGTCGCCGCCCGGGCCGACATGGACGCGCTCCCGGTCACCGAAGAGACGCCCTATCCGTTCAGGTCGGAGGTGCGGACGACCTACCTGGGCCAAGAGGTGGGCGTCAGCCACGCCTGCGGACACGATGTCCACACCGCCGCCCTGCTCGGCGTGGCCTCGGTGCTCTCGTCGATGCGCGAGGAGCTGCCCGGGACCGTGGTCTTCATCTTCCAGCCGGCCGAGGAGGGGCCGCCGCCCGGCGAAGAGGGCGGCGCCCCCCTGATGATCGAGGAGGGGGTGCTGAAGAACCCACGCCCCGAGGCGATCTTCGGCCTCCACACCAACCCTTCCCTCGAGGTCGGCCAGCTGGGCTACGTCGTCGGCCCCATCATGGCCTCCTCCGACCACTTCCGCATCCGGCTCCATGGCAAGCAGTCCCACGGCGCCGCACCGGAGAAGAGCGTCGACCCCGTGGTCATGGCCTCGCAGGTGGTGATGGCCCTGCAGACCATCCGCTCGCGCAACCTCCCCCCGCTCCAGCCCAGCGTCATCTCCGTCGGCATCGTCCGCGGCGGCGAGCGGTTCAACATCATCCCCAACGAGGTCCTGCTCGAAGGGACCGTCCGCACCTATGACAACGACGTCCGCGACACCATCGTTCAGCGCATGGACGAGATCCTGGCCGGCATCACCGCCGCCGCCGGCGGCAGCTATGAGCTCGACTACCAGCGCGGCGCGCCCCCCACCATCAACGACGAGGACCTCGCCCGGCAGGCCGTCCCCTCCCTCCAGCGCGCCGTCGGCGCCGAGAACGTCATCGAGGTCGACCCGCTGATGGTCGCCGAGGACTTCGCCTACTTCGCCCAGATCGTCCCCGGCTTCTACTTCCAGCTCGGCACCACCAAACCCGGCACGACCTCCGGCTTCAACCACACCCCCGACTTCATGGCCGACGACTCCTCGGTGCCCGTCGCCATCCAGGCTATGTCCCGCGTGGTGATCGACTACCTCGAGGCCAACTCCCCCAGCACGGGCCGTTAGCGTCCCCAACCCCCGATAAACGGGACGGGCTGTGGGATCCCCACAGCCCGGTTGTCCCACACCGCCCATCCTCGTCGAGGCGCCGTGCCGTCCCTAATTAGACAAGTACTTGACAACTACCCCAACGCCCGGCATATTGGCACCTGAAACTGGACAAGAAGTAGACAAAAGAGCACCGATCAACTGGAGGAAAGGGACATGATTCGCAAACCCGCTACATTTTTCGCCACCGTCCTGGCGATGGCGATGGGCGTCGCCGCCTGTGACGACGACGACAACAACACGACCGGCCCGACGCCGGAGGGTCCGACCTTCGCCCTCCGGGTCGTGCACGCGTCGCCGGACGCGCCGTCGGTGGACATCTGGGCCGAGGGTGTGAACGCCCCGCTGTTCGAGGATGTCGCCTACGGTGACGCCACCGACTACCTCGACATCCCCGAGGGCACGTACAACATCCAGATCCGCGCCGCCGGCTCTGCCGCGTCGTCAACCCCGGTCTTTGAGACGGGCGACCTGACGCTGTCGGAAGGCGACAGGGTGACGGCAGTGGCCGCCGGGTTCCTGGCCTCGTCGAACGCTGACGACCAGTTCCGCGTGCTGCCGTTCTTCGAGGACTTCGGCGCCACCGGTACCGGCGCCCTCGTGCGTATCGTGCACGCCTCGCCGGACGCGCCGACCGTGGCCATCGATGTGGGCAACGACGGCACGCCCGAGATCCAGTCCCTGGCTCGCTTCGAGGACACGGGTCAGGCGGGCGTCGAGCTGCCGGCCGGCCAGGCGCTGCAAATCGGCATCTGGGCGGGCAACCCGCTGCAGCGCGTCACCGCGTTCACGACACCTCAGCTGCCCGTCGGCGGCGAGCTGTTCGTGATCGCTACGGGCTCGCTGGCCAAGCTGCCGCGTGAGACCGATGGCTTCGCGCTGTTGGCGGTGGCCCCGGCGGGCGCGATCGGCTTCGTGCGCCAGAACCCCACGGTCTATGCGCTGCACGCCGGCCCCGACGCTCCGGCCGTCGACATCTTCGCCGGCTCGCTCGAGCTGGTCGACAACATCTCGTTCGGCGATCTGTCTGGTGGGATCCAGGTTCCGCCGGGAACGTACACGCTGGACTTCTTCCCGACGTCCGCGGGCTCCACTCGTCCGGGCGGTTCGCCGGCGGCGAGCCTCGACACGCCGATGCTGGACGCGGGCGAGCGTTATGTCGCGGTGGCGACGGGCTTCCTGGCGCCGGACATGGGCGAGCAGCCCTTCCAGCTGCTGGCCTATCCCGAGGGCTTCGCCTTCGACCCGGCCAACACGCGCGCTCGGGCGATCCACGCTTCTCCCGACGCGCCCGCGGTGGACATCGGAACGGCTAGCGGCAGCACCATCGACGCCGTCGTCTTCGAGGATCTGGCGTTCGCCGAGGGGTCTGACGCGGCGGGCACGGCGATCCCCGCGACGTCTCTGACCCTGGGCGTGGCACCCACGGGCAGCACCGCAGCGGTCGCCACGTTCGACGTGACGACGGTGGGTGACCTGCGTGCCTTCACCATCGCCGTAGGTGCTCTGGCTCCCGACACCGGCGAGGAGGGTTTCCGGCTGGTGCTGGTGAACACTTCCGTTTCGCCGTGGACGGCGTCGGAGATCGCTGCGAACTAACTAGAAGAAGGGTTCCAAAGTTCCCTCCGTGGCTGGGTGAGCGGGGCGGCACCGAGCGGTGCAGCTTGCCCAGCCACTTCCCCTTTTAGAGAATACCAAGAGGCCCCGCCGCGTTGCGCGATGGGGCCTCTTTGATTGGCTGGCTACTCCGCTCTTAACCAACGTATACTGGAGAGTCGATTACGCTTTGCTCTCCGCTGGTCGGTTGACCTCGTGGCCGGCCTTCATCCACTCCTTTATGCCGCCCTCGAAGTCGTAAACGTTCGAGAAGCCGGCTCCGTCCAGCTTGCGGGCCGCCTTCGGCGACGCCTCGCAGTCGAAGCTGGCGCAATAGACAACGATCGTATCGTCCTTATCGCTCACCAGCTCCTCGACACGCTCGGCGAAGTCGTCACGGTCCACCGGCACGTTCTCGGAGCCCGGGATGTGTGCTCGCTCGAAATCCTCCCGGCCCAGCACGTTAGATGAGCGTCATATCCCAACTCTCATCGATCATCGACTTCAGCTGCTCAACGGTAAGTGTCTGCATCTCGTCTAAGGCACCTCCTGCCTCGGTTGTCATCTATGAGTGCTTCAAGTTGTTGTGGTATAACAACTTAACGGTTTAGCTTCACGCTGTCAAACCAGGCGGCCCCTACGATTCCCACTCGGGGGCGAACGACGGGTCGATGAGCCGTTTGCCGCTGGCCAGCCCGGCGATGCGCTCCATCTCACCGTCGGAGAGCTCGAAATCGAAGATCTCGAAGTTCTCCTTGCGGCGCTCGGCGCTGGACGACCGCGGGATCGCGGCCACCGGATCCCGCTGCATCTGCCAGCGCAGGGCCACCTGGGCCGGGGACTTGCCGTGGTCCGTCCCGATCTCGGTCAGGGTCTCGTCGTCGGCGACGGTGCCGCGGGCCAGTGGCGAGTAGGCGGTGAGCATGAGGTCAAGCCCCTGCGCCTGTCGCCGCAGCTTCTCCTGGGCCAGATAGGGGTGACACTCTACCTGGTTACAGAAGAGCGGCGCGTACTCTCGCGCTTCCTCGACCAGCGAAGGGGTGAAGTTGCTGACACCGAGGTGGCGTGCCTTGCCTTCGTCTTGCAGCTCGAGCATCGCCTCCACCGACCGCTCCAACTCGACGCCGGGGTTCGGCCAGTGGATCAGCAGCAGGTCGACGTAATCGGTATCGAGCTTGCGCAGGCTCGTTTCGGCCGATCGCCGCAACCGTTTGGGCTCCAGGTTCTCGGGCCAGACTTTGGTCACGAGAAAGATCTCGTTCCTGGAGACGCCGGAGTCTTTGATCCCGCGCCCCACCGCTTTCTCGTTGTCGTACGCCTCCGCGGTGTCGATATGCCGGTAACCCAGCTGGATCGCATCGCGCACCGCGTCGACGCAATCCTGGCCCAACAGCTCCCAGGTACCCAATCCCAACGCGGGCACTTTCTCGTCATGGATCTCTAGATACTTCAAGCGGGAATCTCCTCCGAATCCTCTGTGGTCATCAATTGCATATTCAGCACGTCACGTTCCTCGAGCGTGCATCACTCGCGTGAAATAGAACATGGATGCGTCGAACGCCCGTGAGGCGAGCGTTAAGGGAAGAAGCAAGCGAGGGCCTATCGGCCTCCGCCCGAGATCATGACATGCGCCCACGGCTTGCCGGGGAACATCAGCCACGGTCGGCCCCGGGACGGATCGGTCGAGATCCCCGTCGACTCCTCGGTCGCATAGGGAACGTACACGACGTACAGTGCCGACGCGCCACTCACCGCGCCGGTCGTCGGGTCGAAGCTGTCCGGCGGCCCGGTCAGCGAATAGAGCGCCGCCGGCGCGATGGGAAACTCCAGTTCGCCTGACTCGATCGCCTCTTCCCGCGCCGCGTCGATGGCCGAGCGGTCCGTGATCCCTTCCGTCCGCAGCCTGCGCCCCATCGCCATGAAGGGCTCCAGCGACTCGTGGTAGCAGGCGACATGCCAGTTGTCATCGCCGGGATGATCCGCCAGGCAGATCATCATGTTGGATCCTTCCCGCAGCGTCACCAGCTCGCCGCCCCGGTAGCCATAGACCGTGGCACCCCCCTGCAGCGGCCCGGGCAGCGGCGCCACCGCCTCGGCGATCTGCTGCGCTTCCGGTTTCTCCTGCGGCTTGGCGGTTCCGGCACAGGCCACGACGGCGACCAGCACGAACGACGCGAGTCTCGACATGTTTCGTCTCTCTCCAGGTTGGGGATGTGCAGGCAGGGATGATACGGGTAGGGAGCACCGCCGCCAAGTGACGCCGGCTCAGCTGATTCGTTCCAGCTCCTCCTCGACTGCCGCCTGGCGCTCCACGGCTCCCAGCCGTCGGTACGTTCCTGCCGCCGCCTGCAGGTCGGCCAGCGCCAGCGCCGTTTGCCCCGACTCGCGATGCAGGCGGCCGCGCTCCTCCAGGATCTCGGCCTCGAGTAGCGGGTTCACCTGCTGGCGTGCGATCTTCAGAGCGCGGTCGAAGGACGCCAGCGCGTCATCCGGTCGGGCCGCCGCCCGCGCGACGCTGCCCAGCAATTTCAGCGCGTCGGCGCGGCCCAGCTCGTCACCGATCTCGTCGTACGCCTCCAGGGCCAGCCGCGCCTCCACTTCGGCGTATACGTGATCGCCGCGCAGCTGAGAGATCTCCGCCAGCCCCACGCGTCCCATGGCCGCCAGCCGTTCGTCACCCAGCTGGCGGGCCCGGCGCTGGGCGCTGCGGAAATGTCGCTCCGCCTCGCGCCAGTAGCCGAGATCTCGATGCACGATGCCCAGGTTGTGGTCCGCCTGCGCCAGACCCGCCATGAACCCCACCTTTTGGTAGGCCGGAATCGACAACCGGAACAGCGACAGCGCTCGCTCGTGCTCACCACGCAGGCTGGCGATCGCGCCCAGGTTGTTGGTCGCCCGCCCCACCATGCCGTCGTCTCCCCGCTCCCGGGCCAGCTCCAGCAGATCCGAGAACCGTTCCTCCGCCGCCGCCAGATCGCCCAGCTCGAACTGCACTGCGCCCGCCAGGTTCAGAGCCGGCAACAGATTCAGATGGTCCTGACGCGAGCGGAACTCCGCCTCCGCCGCCAGCGCCAGGTTGAGCGCCCGCTCCGCGCGACCGAGATGCAAGAGCCCCTCCGCCGCCAGGTACGCCACCTTCGGATCGGACATCAGCGCCGTGTCATCCAGCGCCTCGACGCGATCCTTGATTTCGACCCAGCGACGTTCTTCAGCGAGCTGCTCGAGCTCGGATCGGAGGCCCTCCACCTCGTCGGACGCCGCGACCATCTGCCCGCTGCCTCAGCGACCGACCGCCAGCGCGTACCGAGTGAAACCGAAGATCAGGATCTCGATCTCGTCCAGCTCCTCGACCTGCACCGACCCCACGCGAAACCAGGGATCGCCCGTCGCTTCCTGCCGCCACGCGTCGAACTCCGACTCGCGGGCCAAGAACTCCTCTTCCGCCTCATCGTAGTCCAGCTCCAGCACCGCCGGTCTCTCCGGGTTGAACACCAATCCGCTGGGCTCCAGGTTCACCAGGAAGAGCGTCGAGTCGACCTGTACCGAAATCTCGATCGAGTCGCCCACGGCGAAGAGGGTGCCGTCAGGGCGCCGTAGCAGGCTTTCGTCGTCCACCTCGAACTCCAGAAACTTCTTTCCCGTACCCTCACCCGTGTAGCGAATCTCGAGGCGACGCTCCTCGCCTCTCACCGCCCAAAACGACGTGTCCCTCGTCTGCACGGCCGGCGCCGTCGCCCGTCGGGGAACGAAGTCCAGCTCCGATTCGTCCACCATGTCGGGTGGCGTGTTGCCGGTCGAGTCGGCGCAGCCGGCCAGCGCCAGCAGACCCAGCAGCGCCAGCCCTGCCCAACGGCCCATCCTGCATCGATTCGTCACGCTACCGCCTCCTATTGACTGTCTTTCCAGCGACTCAGAGGCCTCGCCCTCGAGGCCTCACGCCGTTACCCAGCTCCTGCAACTGCCGTACCCCACTTAAATCACTATTTGGCAACGAATTACATGATCCCGGCCTGTCCCGTTTTCGTCCGACTGTATCGATTCACTACACTTCGCCGCCGCCCGGACCGCTTTCCTCTATCCGTTTCACCGCCCGATGGAGCCGCGAGCGGGAGATTCCGAGGCGCCGGGCCGCGGCGCTTTTGTTGCCATCGGTCTCTTCCAGCATGGCGCGGACGGCGGCGAGCTCGATCTGTTCCATCGACGCCGGGAAGGGAAGGGGCGAGCCCTCGCTGCGGGCGGCGGGCGCCGGCTGCTGTTCGCCGAATAGATTTTCCGGCCGCAGCTCGGCGCCGCCGCTCAGCAGCAGGCCGCGCTCGATGGCGTTGCGCAGTTCTCGGATGTTGCCGGGCCACGAGTGGGAGAGGAGCCGATCCTGCAAGGCCCGGGTCAGGTCCGGGCGTGGTAGGTCGTACTCGTCGCAGAGGCCGGCGATGAAATGCTCCGCCAGCAGGATGACATCGTCCCCCCGCTCGCGGAGCGACGGCAGATGGATGGGGATGACCGAGAGGCGATAGTAGAGGTCCTCGCGAAAGCGTTTGCCCCCGACTTCCGCGAGCAGATCGCGGTGCGTGGCGGCGATGATCCGGACGTCCACTTCCTGCGACCGTGTGCCACCCACCCGGCGCACCTGCTTGTCCTCCAGCACCTTGAGCAGCTTCCCCTGCAGCTCGAACGGCAGCTCGCCGATCTCGTCCAGGAAGAGCGTGCCGCCGTCGGCCACCTCCAGCAGACCGGGCTTGGCGTGCCGGGCATCGGTGAACGCTCCCCGCTCGTGCCCGAACAGCTCGGACTCCAGCAGGTTCGCCGGGATCGCGGAGCAGTTGAGCTCGACGAACGGGCCCTGGCTCCTCGGCCCGTTGTAGTGGATCGCCTGCGCCAGAAGCTGCTTGCCCGTACCGGTCTCGCCGGTCAGCAGGATCGTGGCCGACCCCCGCGGGATGATCCGCGCCGCCCTCTCCAGCGCCTCCCGCACCGGCCGGCTCTCGCCCACCATTCGCGAGAAGTCGAAGTCACGACGCTCAGACTCGGCGAACTCCGTTCGCGCCTCCCGACCACGCGCCGCCTCCGCCCGGGCCCGAGCGTAGTCCTTCAGTCGCTCCGACTCGGCGGGCAGCACGAAATAGTCGTCCGCCCCGGCCCGCACCGTCGCCACCGCGACCCGATGGTCGGCCCGGGTCCCCACCACCACCGGCGGATCCACCGTCACGGCCCGGGCATCCCGCACACGATCCGCCGCCCCTTCCTCGGTGCCCGGACACGAGATGATGACCAGCGCGCTCCCGCCCGCCTCACCCAGATCTCGAACGAACTCCGGGCTCAGCCCCGTCGCCTCGGCCAGTTCCTCATAGAACTCGCGGAACGACTCCGACTCACTGTGAACCACCAGGCGATCTTTCACGTGGCCTCCTCCTCCGGTCGACCCGAAATGATACACTTTTCGGGCCAACCCCTCAAATGGCCCGCTGCGATACAGAGCTGGCGGGAGCTGCCGGGGGTTCAGGCGTCCTGGGGCGGCACCAGGCGAACGTGCCACCCCCGTTCTGGGTGTATTGATTCGCTACATCAAAAGCGACCTGTCGCTTTTCGATACGAGCAGAGGCCACCGTGTCGGACCCGGGTCGGCGGGGCAAGTTCATGAACCCCAACGACTTCCGGACCAAATCGCCCGACGGCACCCCCGTTGCTCATTCAGCCCACCGAGCGTTGCGGTATCGACAGAGAAGTGTTGAACGAGAGGAGACAGAAAATGGGAACGAATGGAATCGGAGCCGGGGCGCTGGCACGTGCCGGAGGCATGCTGCTGGCCGTGGTAACGGGTCTTCTGGTGGGTTGCAGCGATGCGACCGGCCCGGGAGGCACAGAGGCGGTAAGCCTGTCGTTTGGCTTGAGTGGCGGGTCAGCGTCTCCGGCCCCAGGGCTGTTCGCCGCCGAGCTACAGCTGAGCGACGGCACGAACACGCTGGTGGTGCAGAGCGCCGAGCTGGTCCTGCGGGAGCTGGAGCTGGAGAAGATTGAAACGGCCGGTTGCGACTCGGAGCCTAGCGATGACAACTGCGAGGAGTTCGAGATCGGTCCGTTTCTGGTTTCGCTCCCGCTGGATGGTAGCACGAGCCAGACGATCACGGCGCAAGTGGACCCGGGCATCTACGACGAGATCGAGTTCGACATCCACAAGCCGGAGGACAACACGGCGGGCGATCTCGATTTCATCGCGGCGAACCCGAACTTCGCCGACATCAGCATCCGGGTGACCGGGACGTACAACGGGCAGAGCTTCCTGTACACGAGTGACCTGAACGAGGAGCAGGAGATCGAGCTGACCAGCCCGTTGACGGTCGGTTCGGAACCGACGAACGTCACCCTGACGATCGACATCTCGACCTGGTTCGCGTCCACGTCCGGCGCCCTCATCGATCCGCGCACGGCCAACAAGGGCGAACCCAACGAGCAGTTGGTGAAGAACAACATCAGGCTCTCGATCGAGGGATTCCGGGACGACGACCACGACGGTATGCCGCACGACGACGACCCGGACGAGAGCATCAGCTGACGCGGCATCTCGAACCTTCCGAACGGAGGAAGGGCGGCCGCTGCGGCCGCCCTTCGCTCATCGCTGCCCGGATCACCAGGGACGGCTCAGTTGTGCACCGTCCATTCGTGAAGGTTCTGCAGCAGCCCGTAGGTGTCCATGCGGGTGTTCCGCACCTTTTCGTTCACCGCGACGATGTCGTCGTAATACCAGAGGAAGGCATAGGGCCGACCGGCGGCGATCGTGCGCGCCGCCTCGCGCCAGTAGGGAGCCGCGGCGCTCGCGTTCGGCGCGGCCAGCGCCTCGGGGATCAATCGATCAAGCTCCGCGCTGGCATAGCCGGTGATGTTGTAAGGGTGGCCGGGCGGCCAGAAGAAGCCGGCCAGGTAGTTCGGCGCGAGGGCGACCTGCCAGCCCATCAACACGGCTTCGAAATCACGCCCTTCGAACATCAGGCCCAACAGCGCGTTGAATTCCACCGGCCTGATTCGCATATCGATGCCGATCTCACGGTAGGCCGCCTGGATGATCTGGGCCGCCGAGTTGCGTCTCTCGTTGCCCGCCTGAGTCAGCAGCGTGAAGCTGAACGGGGTGCCCTCACGGTCCAGCAGGCCGTCACCGTCGCTGTCACGCCAGCCCTGCGCCGCCAGGACCGCCCGGGCGCTGTCGGGCAGGTACGGGTCCGGCTCGAGGGACGGGTCGCTGACCTCGGCGAAGATGGGCGGGTAGGGGCCGGCGGCGGGTCTGGCGAATCGATCCAGGCCCTGCCCGTCGATGATCCCGCGGCGGTCGATGGCCAGCGAAAGAGCTCGCCTGACGTGGGGATCCGCGAAGGGCGGGTACTCCGACCCGTTCCAGGCGATGTAATCGTAGAAACGGTCGTCCATCGTCTCGATTCGGAACCGGGGATCTTCCTCGATCTCCTGCGCCTGGGAGACCTCCAGCGGCGTCGTCACGTCCAGCTCGCCGTTTTCGAATTCCAGCAGGCGTGTGGTCTCGTCCGGGATCAGGCGCAGGACAACCGTGTCGGTGGCCGGTCGTGTTGTGAACGCCCGTGGATTCTCCACCAGCAGCAGGCGCTCACCGCGCACCCAACGGCCGATGCTGTATGGCCCGCTGACCACGAGCTCGGGCCCCGGCTCCAGCAGTGACGGGTGGCTGGTGAGGGAGGCCTGCCCGACGGTGTATTCCTCGTAGATGTGCTGCGGGATGATCCCGATCCCTGTGTGGAACAGCATGCCCGGATAGCGGCGCCTGAAATGGAACGCCACCGTGTGGTCGTCCACTACGGCGACGGAGTCGAGATGCTCCCACGAGTCGGCGTATACCGATCCGATTTCCGGCCGCCGCACCAGCTGGAAGGTGAACCGCACATCCTCCGCGTCGATCGGCTCGCCGTCCGACCAGACGGCCTCCTCCCGCAGGTGGTACGTCAACACGGTGGAATCGCGGCTGTAGGTCCAGCGTTCGGCCAGCGACAGCTCGTCGACCAGGTAGTCGAGCGCACCGTTGACCCAACGCGCCGAATTCAGCTTCAGGTACAGCTGGGCGTTGATCTCGCCATCGAGCGCGCTGGCCTCGGCGACCGGCAGCAGCACGCCCGGCTCGGTCCCGAGTCCGATGACCAGAACATCGCGCCCGGCCGGCGACTCACACCCGTTGAAGATGAGCGCCGCGGCAGCAGCGGCGAACAGAACGGTCCTCACGTGTCCCCCTTCATCTGTCACTCTCCATTGTCATTGGCGTCTCGACGCCCCACATCTTACGCCCGGCAGACCGACGACGATAGCGCCGCCACGAAGAGGGCACCATGGATCGTGGCATGGCAGCGGCCGGGGTGCTATCGTAGAGCCCTACCCCGAATCGGCAAGACCACACAACCGAACCGGGAGGCCTCGCATGGAACGCAGAGATTTTTTGAAGGCGGGCCTGGCGCTGGGGGCCGCGGCCGGCGGCGGCATCGTCACGCTGGCGAACGCGAAAACCGCTCCCGACCTCCGCCCCGGTGAAACACTCAGGCTCAATTCGAACGAGAACCCGCTGGGCCTGTCCCCCGCCGCGCGCCGCGCGATCCTGGACGGCCTGGACGAGGCGAACCGCTACCCGCGTGACAGCCGGGTGCAGCTGATCGAGGCCCTGGCCGCGCTGCACGGCGTCGAGCCTGAGAACATCGTCCTGGGCAACGGCTCCACGGAGGTGCTCCAGATGTCCGTGCAGGCCCTGGCGACGCCCAGGAGCCGGCTGGTCCTCGCCGATCCCACGTTCGAGGACGTTCCGTGGTACGCCCTCCCCTTCCCGTACGAGCTGGTCCGGGTGCCCCTCGACGGACGCTTCGCCCACGACCTCGAGGCGATGCGGCGCGCCGCCTCGTCGGCCGCCGGGCCGGCGCTGGTCTACATCTGCAACCCGAACAACCCCACCGGCACCCTGACGCCCAGTGCGGAGATCGACGATTGGATCGAGGCCGCGCCGGAGACGGTCAGCTTCCTCGTCGACGAGGCCTACTTCGAGTATTGCGAGGATCCGGCCTACTGGTCGTGCGTCAAATGGGTCGATAAGCCCAACGTGATCGTCGCCCGCAGCTTCTCCAAGATCTACGGCATGGCGGGGATCAGGCTCGGCTACGGCGTGGCGCACGACGAGACCGCCGGGCGACTGCGCCAGTTCATCGGGAAAAACAACGCCAACCACCTGGTCCTGGTGGCGGCGCTGGCGGCGCTGAACGACGAGGGGTTGATCCCTCGCAGCCGCGCCGCCAACGCCGAGGGGATGAACATCCTGCACCGGGCCCTCGACGAGCTCGGACTCGAGTACCTGCCCAGCCACACCAACTTCGTGATGCACCGGATCCGCGGCGAGCTCGATACCTACCGGGAGCGGATGGCGGCGCACGGGGTCAGGGTCGGCCGCCCATTCCCTCCGATGCTCGACTACAACCGGCTATCGATCGGGCTGCCGGAAGAGATGTCGCGCTTCGTGGAGGTGCTGCGGGAGTTCAGAAGCGCGGGCTGGGTATGACCGCGGTCCGGGGCGGCACTAGCCGGGTTCGACGATCTCCTCGATGAGATCCACGACCGCCTGCACATCCTCCAGGCCGTCGACCACTGCCGCCGCCCCGCTGAAGTCGTGCAGGACGTTGAACTCGTGTCGCACCGCGATGGCACTCACCCCGGCCGCGGCGGCGGAGGCCACGCCCGACTCGGTGTCTTCCACCACGACCGCCGTTCGCTCCGGCGCCAGGTCGAGCTCGGCCAGCGCCTTCAGGTACGGGTCCGGCGCCGGCTTCTCGGCCGACACGTCGTCGCCAGAGATGTCGGCGTCGAAGTGCTCGGCCAGCCCAGCCCGGGCGAGCACGGTGTCCATCATCCAGCGCAGGCTCGAGCTCACCACCGCCAGGCGATAGCCCCGGGCCCGGAGCGTCCGCACGAGCGAGCGCGCGCCCGGCATCAGCTCGACGCCCTCCTCCAAAGCTCGACCGTATGTCGCGCGGAAGATCTCGGCGTAGCGTACGTGCTCGAACGGTATTCCGCCGACCTCGGAGAACGCCTTCGCCGCCAGGTAGTGCGACTTGCCCATCACCTGCGAGTAGTAGCCCGGATCGAGCGAGCCGCCCAGGCGCTCCACCGTCTCGGCGTGGGCCCGCGCCTTCAGCTTCTCGGTCGCCACCAGCACGCCGTCCAGGTCGAACAGAACGCCTGCCGCGCTCACCGCGCCTCAGTAGCGAAGGGTGGCGACCACCGGGTAGTGATCGGAGGGGTAGCTGCCTCCCATCTGTGTCCGCACGATCCCCGCGGACTCGACGCGCCAGCTTTCGTCCACGAGCACGTAATCGATCTTGGGGCCCGTGCTCTCTCCACGAAACGCGTTGAACGTGCCGACCTCGACCGCGTCCGGGTGCACGACCCGGAAGCTGTCCCGCAGCCCCGGGCCGGCGTCGCCGGCGAGGAAACGCATCGCGGAGTTCCCTTCCCCGGCGTTGAAATCGCCCGTCACGATCACGGGATCGGGATGTGCGCGTGCGGCGATCCGCTCGGCCAGCAGCTGGACGCTCCGTTCGCGGGATTCCTGCGATCGGTGGTCGAGATGGACGTTGTAGATGTAGAAGGCGCGATCGGCCTCCCGATCGAAGAGCCGCCCCCAGGTGCAGATCCGCGGGAGATTCGCCCCCCAATCGACCGAGCCCGGTAAGTCCGGCGTGTCCGCGAACCAAAAGGTGCCCGACGACAGGAGCTCGAAGCGGGCCTCGCGGTAGAGGATCGCCGCGTACTCGCCCGCCGCGCTCCCGTCATCGCGACCCACCNNCGACCCACCCCGATCTCGGCGTAGCCCTCCAGCGCCAGCCCCAGCTCGTCCAGCTGGAAGCGAAGCGCTTCCTGCAGGCCCAGCACGTCCGGCGCCTCTTCCCGGATGATCTCGAAGACGAGTCTCCTGCGGAACGGCCAGCCATCCGCGCCGTCGTCCGCCGTGCCGTAGCGGATGTTGAACGTCATGACGGTCAGCGACGGCTTCGACTCCTGGGTCGGCATGCCGACGCCGGCAGCCAGCGCGACGGCCAGGACCAGTTGCTTCAATTCGAGCACCTCACCAGCACGGTGGCGATCTCGTACGGATGGATCTCGAGGTGCAGCCTGTCGCCATCGACGGGCAGCGGTTCGCCGGCGTCCTCCAGCAGGTTGGCGCGGCGCGCCGATTCGATCGAGCAGCCGAGCCGCACCTCGGCCGGGGAGGCACGGCCGTGCCACTCCACCAGGCGGAGCACCCAGGCCTCGGAATCCTCGGCGCGCTTCAACCAGGCCAACTCCACGTTCGGCGCGTCGGCCGCGGCGAACGAGACGCGCCTGCCTAGCGGCCCGTCGTGCGGCGGTTCGAGCGCGGCGAGCAACGGCGTGTTGTACTCGGCGGCAAGACGCACCGTGCCCGCGGCACGCCAGTCGCCGGCGTGGGGATACACGGCGAAGCGGAAACGGTGAGCCCCCCGATCGGCGGTGGAGTCCGGCCAGATGGGCGACTTGAGCAGGGTCAGCCGCAGCACGTTCCCCCGGTAGTCCCAACCGTACTTGCTGTCGTTCAGGATGCTGACGCCGTAGTCGGCCTCCGACACATCGGCCCAACGCTGGCCCGGCACCTCGAACTTGGCTCGTTCCGCTTTGGTCCGTGGCCTGCCGCTACGTCCCATGGTGCCGTACGGGATCTCGTAGGTAGCGGAGTCCGATTCGACGTTCAGCCCGAAGGCGACCTTGAGCGCCTTGCGGCGCTCGTGCCACCCCACGTCGTTCAGCACCTCCAGGTATGGGGACGCGCGACCGAGTACCAGCGTCTGCCGAAAGGTCGAGCTGCCCCAATGACGCTCGAGATGGAGCCGGGCCTCCCAGGCATCGGCCTCCGACTCCCACGTCCGGACGTCCGTCACCTCCCACATCGGACCGCTGGTCACGATGTTCCACGCGTCCCACGCGCCGGGCCGGTCGTCGAACACCTGCAGCACGTTGCCCTCGGCACCCCGCGCCAGCGCCTCGCGACCGTTCGCCTTGTCGAAGATCCGCCGGATCGTACCGGTCAGCGTGTCGACCTCGACCCACAGGAACGCGTTCTCGATCCACCCTGGACCGGCGCTGGGCGCGGCGAAGCGGCGCAGCTCGTCGGGCAGCCGACGGTCGTCGGGCCGGACGACCCGCGCGCCGTACGCCGGCACAGCGGTCACCGCGGTCCGCTCCAGCTGACCGTCGGCATTCGGCAGCTGGACCACCCTGGGTCCGCTGCGCTCCCAACCGAGGGAGTTGAAGACGACGATCGCCGGGCCGTCGCCACGGGTGTCCATCCTGCGGCGGAGGTCGGCGAAGCCCGTCCGGGTCAGCGAGTCGAGCGCCAACCAGGCCCGGTCGTAGAACGCGTCGGCATCTTCGTAGACCTCGCGGATGCTGGAGCCCGGCAGGATATCGTGGAACTGGTTGAACAGGACCAGCCGCCAGACCTCCTGCAACCGTCGGCGCGGATACGGCCGTGTCCCGACCGCCAGCAGCGCTTCCGTCGTGTGCAGCATCGTCTCGCTCACCCGGTTGCGCCGTTTCACCTCCGCCTGCGACGTGTAGGTGCCGCGGTGGTATTCGAGGTACAGCTCGTCGCCCCACACCGGGAGGTCCGCCTTGTTCGGCCCCCAACCCTGAACCGCCTGCAGCGCCTCGAGCGGCTCGTCGTACACCATGGTCGGGAAGGTCGGCACGCGGCGCAGATCCCCGGCCCGCTCCAGCATCTCGATCGTCGGGCCGCCGCCGTGGTCGCCGACACCGTAGAGAACCAGCTGGTGGTTCGAACCGGTCCTACGCCGGTCCTCGATTCGCTGGCGCACCAGCGCCTCGGGGTTCAGGTCGTGCGTGTACCCATACGGGTTGTAGGCGAGCACGCGCGACCCGTCGAGCCCTTCCCAATAGAACGCGTTGTAAGGCAGCTCGGTGGAATCGTTCCAGCGGATCTTCTGCGTGACGAAGTAGTCCAGCCCCGAGCCCTTGAGAATCTGCGGTACGCTCCAGGGATAGCCGAAAGCGTCGGGCGTCCAGGCGACGCGGGACCGGAAGCCGAATCGGTCCTCGAAGTAGCGCTGCCCGTACAGCCCCTGACGCACCAGCGATTCGCCGGCCGGCAAGTTCAGGTCGGACTCGACCCACCAACCGCCGACCGGGACCCAATGGCCCGCCTCCACCGCGGCGACGAGCGAATCGGCGAGCGTCGGCTCGATTCGATCCATGGCATCGTAGAAGGCCGCCGAGCTGGCCGTGAAGACGTAGCCGGGGAATATCTCCGCCAGCTTGAGCGAGGTGCGCCACGTGTCCCGGATCACGTCGATCGTCTCGCTCCACGGCCACAGCCACGCCGCGTCGATGTGCGAGTTGCCGATGAGGTGGAGCGTGTCTCCCCGGATCTCGGCCGCCAGCGGCGCGTACGCGCGCGTGTATTCGTCGATCAGACGTCGATAGGCGCTGGCCTCACCCAGCGCCGCCAGCCACTCCCGGGCGTCGGGCCGCCGGATCGCCGGCGCCCTGCCCGCCAGCTCCAAGGCGTAATCGTAGCCGTCGGCGTACTCCCGGTACCCGACTTCCCGAATCCGCACGACCGGCGTCAGCCACAACGGTCGGCCCGGCTCGGGCACGATCTCCAGCCGCAATTCGTTGTTCGCCCGACACGGACGGCACAGCTCCACGACCCCATCGCGCCAGACCGCCGGACGGCCGTTCACCCGATACGCCGCACCGGGCCCCAGACCCCGGGCCAGCAGGTCGACGCCGAGCCCGTCGAACGCCGGAGGCACGACGAGCTCCGCTGAAAGCTGCAGGACATCGCTCCCGGCGGAATCGACCTGAAGCGAGCCGATCTCGATCCGGCCGCCCACCAGCCGCATCAGCAGGTCGGGCGCCACGGCGACGGGTCGGCGGAGCGAGCCGCCACGCCAGCGGGTCGCCGCGACGATTGGCGTAGCCCCCAGGCTGGCCCGGCGCAGTTCGCGGAAAGGCAGCTCGATCTCCACCTCGACCGGCTGGCCGGGGGCGAGGGCGGTGAAGCTGGAACGCGGCCAGGTACGGTCACCCTGCCGCAACTCCACGGTGGCCTGCCGCAGCGTGTCCGGGCCCCAGGCCGCCACCGGTATGGCGGCGGCCGGCTCCAGCTCGCCGGCCACCCAGCGCAACACGCCGCTCCAGCGAACCGGCCCCACGGTCACGGCGGATTCCGGGTAATTGTGGCTGACCAACCCCGGCGGCCGAACGATGCTGAGCTCGAGGCCCTCGAGGTCCGATGCGCCGGCGGCCGGCGCCAACCGGGCCAGGACGCCGAAGCCGCCGCCGCGGTTGAGGGGCTTCAGCATCAGGCTGTTCCAGCCCGCGCCCAGCCTGATCATCATCGTGTCCCGGCCAAACCCGAGGCCCCGGGCGACCTCGTGTACCCAGAGTCGCTGCCCGTTCAGCCGGACCACGAGGTCGTCATCGCTGTCGGCGATCAGAAGAACCGTTCGGTCCTCGGGCGCGAAGACGTAGGTGTGAGCGTAGGCCGCGCTCCACTCGGTCGTGCCGCCGGCGAAGACACGGTTCAGATCGAGGCGAGCCGCCGAATCGGCGCTGGCCTCCAACCACCCTTCATCACCCAGGGTTGGCATCGCCGACGCCGCGCCGTCCAGATAGTCTCGCACCACCCGGGCCGACCCGGCCGGCGCCGGGACGGGCCCGTAGACCAGCCAGCGTCTGACGTCGATCTCCTGCGCCAGTACTGTCGACGTCAGAGTGAACAGAAGAGCGAGAGCGGTAAGCGACCCGCGGGTCGGCCAGCGGTATGATCGTGTCATCAGAACGAGTACCCGACGCGCAGACCGACGCCGAGACGGGGCAGCCGACCCACGCCCACCTGCAGCCGTCCGACCGGGACCTCGACCCAGCGCGGACCCGCGATCGCCTTGTGGATCGTGCTGCCCGCCCAGTAGCCCCCCAAGCCTCCGATCGTAGCCCCGCCCACGACAGCCAGATTGCGGATCAGGCTGCTGGCGTCGTCGGCCAGCTCGCCTGCCGCCGCCGCCCCGATCACACCGCCCGTCAGCACACCGAACACCGCGCCGACACGAGCCATCGGCTCGCGCTTCACTTCCAGGTTCGCGATCGACACCAGCGGAATCCGGGTTTCTCCGGCCGCCGCCGTGACGTTTTCCAGGAACAGCGTATCCGATCGTATCCCCACGACCCGCCCTTCCAGCGGTTCGGCACCTGCCGGTGCCGTGACCCTCACGATATCGCCGGGCGCCAGCAAGGAACGGTCGCCCCGCGGCCGCGGTCCCAGAGGCGGAGCATCCTGCGCCCGGAGCTCGGCCTGCGATCCGGTCGCAACGATAAGGGCCAACATGACGATCGATCGGCTGTTCATACGCGCGCCCGCTCTAAAGCTCATAGCGTTCCAGGAGCTTGCGCTCCCCTTCACCCACCATGAGCGCCTCGAGCTCGATGTACGGTTCGAGGCCACTCCCGATCAGCTTGTTCCTGAACAGTTCATCCAGCTGGTAGACGCCGGCGGAGTTCGACATCTCGATCACCACCCGGATCGGCTTCTTCGTCCCCGATTCGAGCCGCAGCTCCTCGATCGCCGCCGCCGATACCGAGTGGATGCTCACCGAACCGGCCTCGAACGGGATACGGGAGCGCCCCTTGGCGATGTCGAGCGCGTCCGCCACCCGGATGATCCCCGCCTCCAGGGTGAGCGGGGTACCGCCGGCGCGGTGCGCGATGATCGCGTGCTGGACCTCCGCCCGCACGATCGTCGCCTCGGCCGGGTCGTACAGATCGGCCAGCAGCGCCTTCAGGTGCGGCTGCGCGACGAACAGCGAGAAGGCTTCGTGGTCTTCCCGGTGGATCGACATGCCCACATCGTGGAAGAGCGCCGCCAGCGCCACCACCACCTCCGCATCCTCCGCCGCCAGGCCGTAATCCCTCACGACGGAGGGCTCGACGCCGTGCCCCAACAGCATGCGCAGCATGCGCACCGCGAGGTTCATCACGATCTTCACGTGGACGGGGCCGTGATCGCTCATCGCCAATCGGTCGATCGCGGTCACGTTCGCCGCCGTCAAGAGGGCGTAAAGCTCGTCGTCCCCATTCACCTTACCTATCAGGGCACGCAGCTTCTCGTTGTGCCGGTCAGGCACGACCATCTCGACGCGGGCCCCGAGCCTCGCGCCCATCGTTCGCCCGCGGCTTTCCGCCGCCTCGCCGTTCATTGTCACCGGCTTCCGTCCTTCAAGCGATCCATGAGTAGCCTCCGCCCACCATGCTGGACCGCGGCTCTCGCCGGCGCAAGCCCGCGGCGTGCTTGAACGTGGCGGCGCCCACACGCATCATCCCCGGACGACACAATGGCCACCAACGCTCCAGACGTCGATCGAAGCTATCGCGAACGGGCCGACCGGTTCGCTCAGCGCCGCGACGCGTACGCGGCGCGGGCGCGCGCCATCGGGCATGCCCGCCTGATCTCTTTCCTCGCCGCGGGCGCAGCCTTCGCCTGGCTCCTCGAGCCGGGAGGGATCGTCGCGCTGGAGATCACGGCCGCCGGCGCTCTCTTGTGTTTATTCATCGGCCTGGTGGTCTATCAGCACCGCGTGGATGACCGCCGCCGCTGGCACGAAGACATGGCAGCGCTCAACCGTGAAGCACTGGCTCGGCGCGACCGCGATTGGGCGGCCCTGCCCGACCATCCCCGCATCGGGCGCGACTCGACTCCACCTTTCGCCGACGACCTGGACCTCTTCGGCACCGCTTCGCTGTTCGGTCTGCTGGGCACGGTCGCCACTCCACCGGGCGTGGCCAGGCTCCAGAGCTGGATGCTCCAGACCGCCAGTGCCGAGACCGTCGCCCGGCGGCAAGGCGGCGTCCGCCAGCTCGCCCCTCACATCGATGTCCGGCAGGAGGTGACGGCAGCGGGCCGCCGAATCGCCACCGCGAACCTGGCCGGGGTCGAGCGGTTCCTCGCCTGGGCCGAAAGCGAGCCGTGGCTGGCGAGTCGCCGCTGGGTCATCTGGACCGCCCGGGCCCTGACGCTCGCCACCGTCGCGTTGGTCGTCGCGAACGTCCTCGGAGTCGTCTCCTACCAGGCCTGGCTGGCCGCGATCGCGGTCAACCTCGCGTTCAGCCATACCGTCGGCAAAGGCATCCATCGCACTTTCGATCGCGCGTTCACCCGGGAGTCGGCGTTCAAGAGCTACGCCAGGATCTTCGAGCTGTTCGTCGCCACACCCTTCAGCGCGCCGCGCTTGCAGGAGCTCCAGTCCGAGCTGATCGCCGGCGACGCCATCGCGCACCGGGAGATCGAGCGGCTGCACAGGCTACTCTCGCTTTCCGAGGTTCGGTTCTCGATGCCTTACGTCGCGATCCAGGCGTTCAGCCTCTGGGACTTCCACGTCCTCGCCAGGCTGGAAGGCTGGCAGGTCCGGGCCGGGCACCGCGCGCGCCGCTGGCTCGACGCGCTGGCCGAGCTCGACGCCATCGCCGCGCTGGCCGCGCTCCACTACGACAATCCCGATTGGGCTTTTCCCGTCGTGAGGCCCCAGAAGCGGCCGGTCATCGGCGCGGCCGGTCTCGGGCACCCGCTCATCCCCGACGATCGGCGCGTGGTCAACGACGTTTCGATCGGTCCGCCGGGCACGTTCCTGCTCGTCACCGGGTCCAACATGTCGGGTAAGAGCACGCTGCTGAGGGCGATCGGCACCAACGTGATCCTGGCCCGGGCCGGCGCGCCGGTCTGCGCCACGTCGATGCGGCTGCCGCCCATCGCGCTCGAGACGAGCATGCGGGTGCACGACTCGCTGCAGGCGGGTCTCTCGCACTTCATGGCGGAGCTCGAGCGACTGAAGCGAGTGGTCGCGGCGGCGCGCCAAGCTGGCTCCGACCCTGACGTCACGCTGCTCTATCTCCTCGACGACATCTTCCAGGGGACGAACACGGCGGAGCGGCAGATCGCGGCTCGGAAGGTGGTCGATCACCTGCTCGAGGCCGGCGCGATCGGGGCCGTCACCTCGCACGATCTGGCGCTGGCCGACACCGACCGACTGTCCGGGGCGTGCGACCCCGTGCACTTCACCGAGAGCATCGTCGATGCCGCCGAGGGCCCCCGCATCACGTTCGACTACAAACTGCAGCCGGGCATAGCCACATCGAGAAACGCGCTGCGACTGCTCGAGATCGTCGGGCTCGGTTCCTCGACCGACGGGCCTCCTACAGCCAACGATTCCCGGCCGTGGTCACCCGAGGCGGCCGATACCGGGCCGGACCGACAGCAGAAGGGAGAATGACCGGCGGCCGCCGCTCGTCAGTGGGTGGGTGTACTCTGCAGAAGCCGCCGCGCCGTCTCGCGCCCGTCCTTCACGCAGTCGGGGATCCCGATGCCGCGGAAGCCGCTCCCGGTCACGAACAGCCCCGGCACGCCGGCGAGGGCGGCGTCGATCTCCTCGGCGCGCCTCGCGTGTCCGACGTCGTACTGCGGGTTCGAAGATCTCCACCGGTAGACCCGACCGAACAGGGGGTCCGCATCGATCCCCGCGATCTCTCGGAGCTCGTCGCGACAGATCCGAATCAAGTCGGCGTCGTCCCTTTCCAGCACCTCCGCCGTGCGATCACCGCCGACGAAGCAGCGGGCCAGGAAGCCGTCCTCCGGCGAACGGCCCTCGAACTTGTTGGTGATCCAGGTGGCCCCGTTGATCCGTCGCCCCTCGCGGCTCGGCACGAGGAACCCGTAGCCCCGGGCCCGATCGGCCACTTCATCCCGACGATAAGCGAAAAAGACCGTGCCGGAGCTGACGTACCGGATGGAAGCCATCCGCGCGGCGACCTCCGGGAAGTCACCGCCGAGCAAGTCCGCCGCGATCGGGGCCGGCACGGCGAGGATCACCTCGCTGTACGAAGGGCGGGATCCGCTGGCCGTGCGAAGCTCGTAGCCCGAGCCGACTCGCGTCAGCGATTCCACCCGGGCGTTCAGGTGGATGGCCGCACCTTGAAGCCGCGCCTCCAGCGCCTCCACCAGTTGGGCCAAGCCGCGCCTCAACGAACAGAAGACCGGGAGCGTTCGGGTCCCGGACCGACCGCTCTGCGGCGCCTTCAACAGCGACAGCAGGATGCTCCGATTCCTGGCCACCATCTGGGGAAAGCGCGGAAAGGTGCTCATGATGCTGAGCCGGTCCGGGTCACCGGAATAGATCCCGGCGATGAGCGGGTCGACGATCCGATCCACCGCCTCGTGCCCCAACCGCCGACCGAAGAAGTCCGCCATCGATTCGTCGTCGGCCTGCGGGCCGCGTGGGATTACCAGGTCGGCCGCCATGCGAAGCTTCGACCGCCACGAGACCACACCGCTCGACGCGTAAGCGAAGATCTTGCGCAGCCAGCTGCTGCCCGTTCCGTACGGCAGCGGCCTGAGCTTGCCTCGCGAGTAGAGGGCGACGCCGCGATCCTCGTCGCGGGTCGGGATGATCTCGTCTTCGATCCCGAGCTCGCGGCAAAGCTCCAGCGCCGCCGGCTTCAGGGTGAGGATCGCGTCCGGCCCCGCGTCGAGGACATAGCCGTCCACGTAGTCGGTCCGGATCACACCGCCCAGCCGCTCGCGCGCTTCGTAGAGATCGACGCTCAACCCGGCGTCGTCCGGCTCGCTGACCAGCTCGTACGCCGCCGCCAGCCCGGCGATGCCGCCCCCGACCACCGCGACACGTCTTCCCGACCGCGTCGCCTCCGCTGCGTTCTCCACCGACACGCCGCTCGGCCTCACGAATACGTCGGATAGGTGGGAGCCTGCAGCGCTTCCTCCGGCAACCGCACGACCGCCTCGTGCTGGCCGGCCTCCGCCTTCCGCACCACCGCCGCCAGCGCCGCGATGTATTTCGGGCTCGTGCCCAGCGCCGGCGCCCGGTAGAACGCCAGGCCACGCTGCCGGGCATCCTCTGCCCCCTCGATATCGAAGTCGTACAGCGTCTCCAGGTGCTCTGACACGAAACCCACCGTGCAGCACATCACCGCGTCGTGGCCGGCCGCCGCCACCTCGTCCAGCGCCTCCGCCAACGTCGGCCCCAACCAGCGGTCCTTCGTCTCACCCTGGCTGGTGAACGCGAACCGCCACTCGAGCCCGTCGAAGCGCTCGCCCACCAACCGCGATGTCTCCAGCAACTGCTCGCGATATGGATCGTCCTCTTTGAGGATCTTCTCCGGCAGGCTGTGCGCGGTGAAGATGACCGGCAGCCCGTCGCGCTGCGTCGGCGGAACGGCGTTCATCGCCTCTCCCAGCTTTTCAGCCAGCGCGTCGATGAAGAGCGGCTCGTCGTGGTACGACTTGATGCACAACATCTCGACAGGCCGCTCTGCATCGTTCAGACCCTGGCGCACGTAGTTCAGGTATTGGGCGATGCTCATCGTCGAGTAGTGGGGCGCCAGCGTGATCGCCACCGCGCGCTCGATCCCGTCCGCCGCCATACGCTGCACCGCGTCCGCTACGAACGGCCGCCAGTGCTTCATCCCCAGGTAGCCGCGGTAGGAACCGTCGCCGGCGTTGAGCGCGCCTTCCAGCGCCTTCATCTGGTCGACGGTCGTCTGGTACAACGGCGACGGTCCACCGATCAGTTCGTAGCGCTCCATCAGGTCCTTCACCGCCTCATGTGACGGCTCGTTCCCATGTCGGATGTGGGTCAGGTACGGGCGCACGTCATCCAACGACTCCGGCGTCCCGTACGCCATCACCAGCAGTCCCTTGACTGCGTTCTCAGCCATTCGATGTCTATCCTTCAGTCACAAGTGCTCAAATCCACCGCACACCGACACACCGCACACCGCACACCGCATACTGCACACCGCATACCGCATACCGAATTCCCCGTCACCACCCATGCACCGTTTCGATCACCGCGTCCACGCTCTCCATCGGTGTCGGCGGTAGCACGCCGTGTCCCAAATTGAAGATGTAGCCGTTCTTCGCGTCGGCGGCGGCCAGTATCTCACCGACCCGTTTCACCAGCAGCTCCGGCGGCGCCATGAGCAGGGCCGGGTCCAGGTTGCCCTGAACGGCGAAGTCGGACCCGATGATCCGGCGCGCCACGTCGATCGGCAGCCGCCAATCGACCCCGATCACCTCCGAATCCACCTCCTTCATCGCCTCCAGCAGGGTGGCCGTGTTGGTCCCGAAGTGGATCCGCGGCACGTCGTAGGAGGCCAGCCCCTCGAACACCCAGGCGGAGTGGGGGAGCACGTACTCGCGATAGTCCTCGGGTGACAGGCAGCCCACCCAACTGTCGAACATCTGGACCGCCTGGGCGCCGGCCTCGATCTGGGCCGCCAGGTAGTCGCGGGTCATCTCGCGCACCCGACGCATCAGTTCATGCCAGGCGTCCGGCTGCCGATACATGAACGACTTCATCTCCAGGTAGTTCTTCGAGCCGCCGCCCTCGATCATGTAGCTGGCCAGCGTGAACGGCGCGCCGGCGAAGCCGATGAGCGGTGCGCGCCCCTCGAGCTTCGACCGCACGATCTTGATCGCCTCCAGCACGTAGTCCAACCCTACGGTCGGGTCGAACTTCTGCAGCGCCTTCACGTCGGCGGCCGTACGGACCGGTCTCTCGATCACCGGGCCCTCGCCCTTCTCGAAATGAAAGCCGACCCCCAGCGGCTCCAATGGCAGCAGGATGTCGGCGAAGATGATGGCGGCGTCCAGGTCGAAACGATCGATCGGCTGCAGCGTGACCTCGGCGGCCAGCTCCGGCGTTCGGCACAGCTCGAGTATCGTGTGTTTCTCGCGCAGGGCGCGGTACTCGGGCATGTAGCGGCCGGCCTGCCGCATGAGCCACACGGGCACCCGGCTCACCGGCTCGCGCCGGCAGGCGCGGAGAAAGGGATACTCTCTATCCATGGTCCGCAGAAACTATCCGGGGGGACCAGGCCGGGCCACCCCCGCGGCGCCACCCGCTCGAGCGAGCCCCGGTCCTGCCGAACGGCTGCCCGGAGCGTAGATTCCCGCGTTAACTGATCATCAACGACGTACGGCTGGGGATGCGGGCCGAGATCACGGGCACGCCGTCGTTTCTGTTCAACGTCGCCGGCTCGTTCAGCGGTGACGTGAAATTCTACGGCAACCAGCCGCTGGAGGAGTTCGAACGGGCGCTGGCGGACGTGATGGATGGCGAAGGCGGAGGGGAGGACTGATCGCTCCGCGGGTCACCGATCGCGGCCCGACTTGAGGGCCTCGGAGGCCGGCACGCCCGATTCGTACAGCTCGTAGTCCAGCTCGGTGCCCCGTGCGCTGTGCGGGATCACGTATACCCCCAGCATCACCAGCGCCGCCAGCGTGACCGCCGCCCGCGGAACCCGCTCGTGCCGGCGTGATGGCCTGAGGGCGATCACGAGGCACGCCGCCACCCACACCAGCCACATGAGCAGCACCTTGTTGTCGGTGAGGTCGGAATCGAACGGCCACCCGGTCCAGAAGGCGCCGAACGCGTAGTACTGTGCGATCGGACCCAACACCAGGCCGCCCACGGTGATGACCGCCAGGCTCGTCCACGCCAGCCGCCGCATCCTGGCGGGCGCGAACAGGGCGCCCAGGCCAGCGCGAACGCCGATCAGCATCGCCGTGAACATAAACGCGATGTGCGGGACCAGAAAGTGCGGGGGAACGGGGTCTTTGAAGCGAACGACGACGCTGCCGCCGGAACGCGGGATCAGGCGCGTTCCGTTGGGCGTGTCCAGGATAACGAAGTACTCGAGCTTGCCGGCCGGCGGCTGAGTCGGTAGCGCCGCCACCAGCTGCCCGACCCGACGCTCGAGCGGAACGGAGACGAACTCGTCGTCCGTCCGGTACCGACGATGGAGCACCCGTCCCGTCAGCCCGTCAGCCGCGGGCAGCCTGACCTCCGCTCCCTCCGCCGTCGTCGCGGCCCGGACCAATTCGAATTCGTACTGCGATCCGGCCACGCTGAAGCTGCCCCGTTCCGGGTAAGACGGCCCCGTCATCCGCTGGTAGCCGGCGGCCGCCAGCGTCAACAGCAAGGCGGCGAGCCAGAGTAGGATACCGACGCGTCTGCGACGCCTTCGGACCTCGCTTCCAGGCCGAGACACGCTTCCTGCGGTCATGAACCACACCGATCGGTCGTCGGGTCGGAGCGCGCGAGGATCCCCACCGCGGTTGACGCAAAGGGCGTGCCCATCATCTTCAACCCCGGTAGACCCCATGAGACAATCGCGACTCTCCCGAAACCGATGGCAGCGCGCGATCGGCGCGCTCGCACTCGTTTTCGTTTCCGGCCCCATCGCGGCGTGCGAGCGCCGCCCCCAGAACGGGCCCGACGAGTACCGTGGCAGGGTCTTGCCGGAGCCGATCGAAAAGTTCGACTTCACCCTCGACGATACCGAGGGCCAGCCCTTCAACTTCATCGAGGAGACCGAAGGGCGCGTGACGCTGGTCTTCTTCGGCTATACGAACTGCCCCGACGTCTGCCCCATCCACATGGCGAACATCGCCGCGGTCATGCGCGACTTCCCCTTCGACCTGAAGCAGCAGTTCCGCGTCGTGTTCATCTCGACCGACCCGGAGCGCGACACGCCGGAGCGGATCCGGGAGTGGCTCGACAACTTCGACCCGTCGTTCCTGGGGCTCAGGGGATCCGTGGAGGAGGTCAACGACATCGCCGCCCGCATGGGCGTCCCACCCGCACAGCGGGTGGAAGTCGAGACCGGAGATTACCTGGTCGGCCACTCGGCCAGCGTGATCGCGTTTACACGAGACGACATGGCCCACCTCATGTACCCTTTCGGGACGCGTCAGGCCGACTGGGCCCACGACCTGCCCCGGCTGGCAACGGAAACGTGGGACGAGTGACCCGGAATGCCGTAGCGGGCGCGGCGACCCTCGCGGTCGTCGCCACCCTTCTCGCCGTGGCGTGTGGCGATCGCGGCGCCGGGGGATACGCCAGCATCGAAATCACCGGCGTCTACGTGGCCGAGCCGGTGAGCGGCGCGCGCACGGCCATGTACTTCACCGTGGCCAACCACGGCGAAACCGACGATGAGCTGCTGTCGGTCTCTACGCCCGTCGCCGGACGGGCCGAGATCCATCACACGTACGCCGACGGCGGAATGATGCGGATGGAGCCGGTCGCCTCTCTGCCCGTCGGCGCCGGGGAGGTCGTTCGCCTGGCGCCCGGCGGCGTCCATGTCATGTTGCTCGACTTGCGAGAGCCGCTGTGGGCGGGCGACCGAATCGAAGCCACGCTCCGGTTCCGCACCCTGGGAGAGGTCGCGGTTCGGGCGCGTGTCGTCGGTTACGAAGAGATCGAGGAACGCCTCGAACGGGCCAACGACTCGGTCGGAAGCGAAAGCCGCTGACCGATGCAGCTCTGGTGCTCGGCCGCGGGCGGCGCGGCGTGGACCTGGACGTGGCAGCCTTATCTGGGCGCCTGGCTTTTCGTTCTCGCCATCGCGGTAGCTTATGCATGGCAGCTCCGTCGGCTGGGTCCGCCCACCGATGCCGCCGCGCGGAACCGCTGGAAGATCTTCTTCGCCGCCGGTCTGGTTCTCCTGTGGCTCGCTCTCGACTGGCCCCTCGCCGCCCTGGGCGCCGGCTACCTCGCCAGCGTTCACATGGCGCGTTACCTGCTCATCGCGCTGCTGGCACCGCCGCTGTTGCTCCTCGGCCTTCCGGCCGCGGTGTTCGAGGGGCTGGAGCGGCGCCCGCGCCTGATGGCGGTCCTTCGCAACCTGACCCAGCCGCTCGTCGCCTTCTTCGTCTTCAACGTGGTCATCAGCGTCGCCCACTGGCCTTCGGTGGTCGATCTGCTGATGAGCAACCAGCTGGGCGCCTTCGTTCTGGACATCAGCTGGCTGCTGGCGGGCCTGATCTTCTGGTGGCCCGTGATCTGTCCCGTTCCGAAGTGGCCCCGCTTCACGCCGCTCTGGAAGCTGGCCTACCTGGGGCTGAACGGTATCCTGATCCGGCCCGTCTTTCTGTATCTCCTCTTCGCCCGGTTCCCCGCTTACGCCACGTACGAGCTGGCGCCACCGATCGCCGGCACGACCGCGCTCTCCGACCAGCAGCTCGCCGCGGGAATCATGAAGCTCGGCACCGCTCTGGTCATGGTGGTGGCCATGGCGATCGTCTTTCACGAATGGGCAAAACGCAGCCGCGACGCGGTCGGGGGCCCGACGCGTGCGGCCCAACGTTGACAGGCAGGCGGCGCGGGCGTATTCTGAAACTTCACAAGTGAGTAGCAGGCGGGCGGAACAACACGGAAGCCGGTGAGAATCCGGCACGGCCCCGCCACTGTGTGAGGCCCGGCCTTCGCGCCGGAAGTAGCCACTCACCATGCCACTGGGACGGATCGCCAGTCCTGGGAAGGCGAGTTCGGCTGCCTCGAGTCAGGAGACCTGTTCCGCACGCATGGCCATGGCACTCTTCCAGGGCGAGACGTGCGGGCTTTATTGATGCAACAGGTCGGCTTCAGCGGACGGACGGGTCGCGGCAATGGCGCGCCCCCGTCCCGGTCCCGACTCCCTTCCTTTGTTTCGATCCTTCGACTCACCCTCGGTCCGCCACCCTTCCGCCGAGCGGTCTTCGCCCTGAGCCTTCTCGCCTTCGTGCTGTGCCCGAGCGACGCCACGGCGCAGTTTCCCGGCGAGCTGACGGGTCGGGTGAGCGACGCGGTGACTGGGCTCCCGGTGGAGCTCGCGCTCATCGAGGTGCTCGGCACGAACGGAATGGCCCTGTCCGATGCCAGCGGCGCCTTTCACATCCGGGGTTTGGAGCCGGGCCGCCACCGGTTGCGGATCTCGCGGCTGGGATACGAGCCGCAGGTGCGAACCGTAGAGATCCATAACGGCCGGACGGCGTGGCTGGCCGTGAAACTGGGCGTGAGACCCGTCGCCGTCGACGAGCTCGCCGTCGAAGCGTGGAACGACGCCACACCGGGCCGCCTGACGATGTCGCGCCCACAGATCGAGGCGGCCGGTGACCTGACGGCCGCCGGTCTGCTGGACGGCTGGGCCGGTCTGGTCGTGCAACGGCGCGGTGCGGGCGGACGGCAAACGGTCAGTATCCGCGGGGGCTCGGCCGACGAGGTGTTGGTCCTGCTCGATGGGGCGCCGCTCAACGATCCGCTCACCGGAGAGGCCGACCTGTCGACGGTCCCCGCGTCGCAGATCGAGTCGATCGAGGTGCTGAAGGGAAGCCAGACGGCGACCTACGGTCCACGCGCCGTTGCCGGGGTCGTGCTCATCGAGTCGCGTGCCAGCGCCGCACCGCTGCGCCTGGCGCTCGAGACGGGGTCGCTGGGCTACTGGTCCGGCAGCGCCGAGACCGGTGGCGGCGCTCTCGGCTGGGAATGGTCCGCTGGCGTTCGGGCGCGAATCGCGGATGGCAGCTTCGAGTTCGCCCGCCCGGACGAGCTGGGCGGCGGCCGCAGCACGCGCCTCAACACCGACAACGAGGAACTCTCCGCCTTCGTCGCCGCCGACGGCGGTGCCGCCGGAGGACGGCTGAGGTTGCGCGGCGGCTTCCTCGACCTCGATCGCGGGATCCCCGGTCCCAGCTTCCTGCCGACCACCACCGCCCGTGAGGAGCTGTCCCGTTGGCGTGGCCAGGCGGCGTGGGAGCGCGGCGGACACCTTTGGCGGCTCTCGACGCGGCTCCACGGCGTCTGGCAAAGCGCCCGTTTCCATGACTCCGAGCCGCCGGTCGGGCTGCCGTACGACAGCCACTCCGACGCCCTGGCCCTCGGCGCGCGTCTGGCCACGGAGCTGGCACCCGAGGCGGGCCCCGTGCGATCGCTTTCCGGCGGATTCGAACTCCGCGGCCAACGATACGAGAGCGCGGCGCTCGGCGCCGGGGCGCCGGACGGTCGACTCGACTTCGGCATCTTCCTCGGCGGCGAGCTGGCCCCCGATCCCGCGTCGCGCACGCGCCTCGTGGCCGCCCTCCGCCTCGACCGGGACGACCTGGGCGACCGGTTCCACCTGACCCACGAACTGGGCCTCCACACCGGGATCGGGCCGGCGACTTTCCGCGTCCGCCATGCCGCCAGCTACAGCCCGCCCACCTTCGGGGACCAGTTCTTCCGCGAAGGGGTGGCGGTGCAGCCCAACCCCGATCTCCGGGCCGAACGCGTCCCCGACGAGTGGACCGTCGCCGTCGACCTCTCCGGGCGGATCGGCTCGGAAGCGACGGGCGGCCTGTCGGTCGAAGGCTACATCGCCGACGTGCGCGACATGATCATCTGGGCTCCCGACTTCCGATTCGTCTGGAGCCCTCGGAACTTCCACGTCGAGCGCCGGGGCGTGGACGTCCAGGCGCGCATCGCTTTTCCGCTCCACCAGATCGAGCTCGACGGCAGCTACAGCCTGGCGCGGGCCACTTACGATCGCGACGACGACGTCCAGGTGCTGTACCGGCCGCGGCACAGCGCCGCCCTGAGCTTCGCCTGGCGGCCCGGAAGCTGGGACGTTCGCGGCGAGGCACGCTTCGTCGGAACGCGCTACCCGGTACCCGCCCGGCTCAACGCCCTCGACCCCTACTGGAGCGTCGACCTGCGGGTTCGCCACCGCTTCGACATGGAAGCCTGGCGACTGACGGCGGCGCTCGTCGTCGATCGCTTGCTCGACACCGAGGCGTCGCTGATCTACGGGTACCCGGAACCCGGCAGGGTCCTGCGTTTCGAGCTCGCTGCCAGCCCGCAGCTGACCAAAATGAACGAAGCGAAAGGAGAAGGCCGATGAAGCTCGCTCAATTCGCGGCATCGATCACGGTACTCGTGGCCCCGGCCTTCCTGGCCTGTGACGACGGGACGGGACCGAATCTGCCGACCGGGACCGAGACCGCTGTGGTCGTCAACAGCATCGATCTCTCGATCACCGTCTTTCCGACCGATACTCCCACGAAGACCCTGGCCATCGGCCTGGCACCGACCGGCTCACCGGTCAGCGTGGCGGCACGCAACAACCTGGTCGTCGTGCCGATGGGCTTCCTCGCCGCCGCCGCCATCATCGATCTGCGGACCGGCATGGTGACCACGGTACCTCTGCCCGAGAATTCCGGCGCCACCGGCGCCGCATTTCTGAACGACTCCATCGTCTACGTGGGCAACCCGAACCTGAACACCGTATCGCGAATAAACGTGCAGTCCGGCACGCACGAGGCGGAGATCGATGTCGGGATCTATCCGCAGGCCATCGCCGTCACGGTCGAGCGCATCCTGGTAATGAACGCCGAGCTCGACGAGAACTTTCAACCGGCGCGGGAGGGCGTGGTCTCGGTCATCGATCCGAGTTCGAATTCGGTCGTCGGGTCGTTCTCCCTCGGCGGCTTCAACCCATCTGCCGCCGAGTTCCGCGATGGGTTACTTTATATAGTGAACTCCGGACGGTTCGGGATGGGCGATGGGAGCCTCTCTGTGGTGAACCCCAGCACACCGGACGAGATCGAGCACCACGTCGGCTTCGGCGAGTTTCCCGGCGACATTGCTTTCGACGACGCGGGGGACGCGTACGTGAGCTCGTTCTTCTACGGCATCGCCGTCTGGGACGCGGCGGCCGAATCGTTCGTGCACCCGCCCGACGATCCGCTGGTCATCGGCGGCCACACGACGGCCAGCGGGCTCGGGTTCGATGCCGACGGCCGTCTCTATTCCCTGGCACCCGGCGACTGCGTCTCACCCGGCGTCGTGGTCCGCGCCGAAGCCGACCTCAGCTTCGATCGCGAGATCGAGGTCGGTGTGTGTCCGATCGCTATAGCTTTCACCCACGTCCAGGGGCCATGATCAACTCACACGTCGCCACGCGTGCCATCGCCCTCGCCCTCGCTCTCGCCATGGGTGGCTGCGGAGGTGAAGCCGGCGACGCCAACAGCGAAAAGCTCCAGGAGCAGGCCGCCGGCACTCAGACCCCGCAGCGCATCATCTCGCTCATCCCGTCGGTGACCGAAACGATCGTCGCGCTGGGCGCGACGGACCGGCTGGTCGCCCGGAGCCAGTACGACGTCGACCCCCGTCTGGACGACCTACCCTCCGTCGGCCAGGGGCTGACGCCGAGCCTCGAGCAGCTGGCCAGGCTGGAGCCCGACCTCGTGGTCGCCTGGCCGGACAACCCGATGCGCTCGGTGATCGCGCGCCTCGAGGAGCTCGGCGTCTCGATCTACTCGCCCGAAGTGCAGACGCTCGACGACATGCGCGAGACCGCCCGCGACTTGGGGGCGATGCTGGGACTCGAGACGCGGGCGGATTCGCTCATCGCCACGATCGACCAGGAACTCGACGAGATACGTCAAACGGTGGCCGGCCGGCCGCGCCCGTCGGTCTTCTACGTCGTCTGGTACGCGCCGCCCACCACTTCGGGCAGCGGCACCTACATCGACGAGCTGATCGAGATCGCCGGCGGACAGAACATCTTCGCCGACGCCCCCGGCCTCTGGCCGCAGGTCAGCCTCGAGGAGGCCGTGCGCCGCCAGCCCGACATCATTCTGCTGTCGAAGACACGCGAGCACGCGCCGGACATCGGGCGGCTGCGCGACGAGCCGGGGTGGCGCCAATTGGACGCGATCCAGCGCGGTGACGTGGTTCAGGTGGACGCCAACCTGTACAATCGGCCGGGGCCACGCGTCGTGCGCGCGGCCCGCGAGCTGGCCCATCTTCTGCACCCGGAAGCTTTCCAGGCGAACAGCCCGAGATGAGCGCGCGCGTCGCGTTGCGGCTGGCCATCCTCGCGCTGGCGGTGCTGCTGGCGCTGGTGGCCAGCATGGGGTTCGGCGCCGCCGACATCCCGGTCCCCGAGGTCATGCGGGCGATCGGGGGCCGGGGCGACGAAACGACCCGAACCATCGTCATGGAGCTGCGACTGCCGCGGGCGCTGCTCGCCTTCCTGGTCGGCGGCGCCCTGGGTCTGGCCGGGGCCACGCTTCAGGCGCTGCTTCGCAATCCTCTGGCAGAGCCGTTCCTCCTCGGCGTTTCCAGCGGTGCCGCGGTGGGCGCCGTCGCTGCCGTCGTTCTGGGCTGGAGCGCGTTGGCCGCCTGGACCCTGCCGGTCGCCGCTTTCCTCGGCGCACTGCTCGCGACCTTCCTGGTCCTCTTCGTGGCCAGCCGGACCGGCCGTGGCCTCGACACCCGGGTCCTGCTGCTGGGCGGCGTGGTGATTGGCATGTTCTTCAACGCCGTCATCCTGCTGGTCCTCACCTTCGCCTCCGCGGAAACGTTCCGGTCGGCGATCTTCTGGATGATGGGCAGCCTGGCCGCGGCGGATTGGGGCGCGGCCGTTCTGCTGACCGGCTATACCGTGCCGGCAGTCGCTGTCCTGGTGCTCATGGCGCGCCCGCTCAACGCCCTCTCCGTGGGGGAGGAGACGGCGCTCTACCTGGGTGTCAGGGTCGAGCGGGTCAAGCTGGCGGCCTACATCCTCTCGTCTCTGCTCGTCGCCGCCGCCGTCGCGGTGAGCGGCGTGATCGGCTTCGTCGGGCTCATCATCCCCCACGCTATTCGCCTCGTTTGGGGAAGCGACCATCGTATGCTCCTGCCCGCCTCGATCTTCGCCGGCGGCGGCTTCCTGGTCATCGCCGACACCGTGGCGCGGTCGGCCGCCGGGCCGTCGGAGCTGCCGGTAGGCGTCATCACCGCCCTGGTCGGTGTGCCACTCTTCGTCTTGCTGCTGATCAGGAGGAAGGCATGAGCGCTGGCGCCGCCTTCGAAGTCAGCGATCTATGTTTCGCCTACGAAGGCAGCTCGCGACTCGCCCTCGACGGCGTGTCGTTCGCTGTGGCGCCCGGCGTTCTCTACACCGTGATCGGCCCGAACGGGTCCGGCAAGTCTACCCTGCTCAAGCTACTGCTCGGTGCGCTGCAGCCCGCCCAAGGCCGGGTCGTCTACGCCGGCCGGCCGCTCCCCGGATGGAGCCGGCGCGATCTGGCGCGGCAGATCGGGGTGGTCCCCCAGGGCGGCGAGATCATGTTTCCCGTCACCGTTCGCGAGATCGTCGAGATGGGCCGCTACCCTCACCTCGGCCTGCTCGGTCGACCGGGACGGCTCGACCATGCGGCCGTGGACGAAGCGCTGGAGCGCTGCGACATCGTCGGCCTGGCTGACCGGCCGCTCTCGCGTCTCTCCGGTGGCGAACGCCAGCGGGCCCTGGTCGCCCGGGCCCTGGCACAGCAGCCCGCCACGCTGGTGCTCGATGAGCCCACCATCTCCCTGGATATCCGTCACGAAATGCAGATATTCGAGCTGCTGGCAGAACTCACCCGACAGGACAGCGTCACCGTGGTTCTGGTGACCCACCATCTCAACCTCGCGGCTCGCTACGCCGACCGCATGCTGCTTCTCGATGGGGGCGCCCCGGCGGCGGAGGGGCCGCCCAACCAGGTGCTGCGCCGCGAGGCCGTCGAGCAGGTCTATGGCTGGCCGGTGGCGGTGGGCGCCCATCCCGGCCCGGGCCGCGACGCCGGCGCGCCGCAGATCCTGCCGCTGGCCGGAACCGATCCCTCTGGGGAGCCGGTCGACGGCGGCGCCAGCTAGCCCGATCCGTCGGCGGCGAAGGGCGAGGGCCGCCGCTGGTCCTCGTAGTCGTAGGCGCCCGGGAAATCTGCCGCCTTTCTGTTCATCTTCCCGCTCCAGCTCTCGATCTCGATCCGATACACCGATGTGCGATCGAGCTCCGCCTGGTTCGGCGGCCGGTAGTCCCGGTTCGGCTCCAGCTGCGGAGCGTACTTGTCCATCAGCAGCTGCAACGCGCGGAATTTCTCTTCGTCTTCCTCGACGACCGCGCCCCTGCCGAACACTGTCACCCCGGCGTACTCCACGCTGAAATCCAGCGCGGTATCGGTCGGAAGGATCCGGCCCATCTCGCTCACGCTGAAACAGACCGGCGCGCCACCCTCGAGGTTGGTGCGGGTTCGGCCGCTCCGCGCCGTGTGCAGGTAGATCGCGCCGTTCTCCTCGTCGTACACGTACAGGTTGGTATTGATGAACGGCTGCCCGTCCGCGATCGTCGCCAGCGCGCCCCACGAGCCGGAATGCAGGAACGCGCGTATCCACTCGTCGCTCTGGGCCCGGTCGTGGCGGCGCATCGGGTTCGCCCGGGCTCCGCGGCTCGTTTCGTCTCCAGTCATCTCGACACTCCCGTCGGTCGTACGAATGTCCTATTAATATGACAGATCAGCCGTCGACAGAACGCCGTGAAGCCCCGGTCGGCCCTATCGATCGATCAGGAGCTCCGCCAGATGGCGAAACAGAAGATCTACGCGGGAACCTCGGGCTACTCGTACCCGGAATGGAAGGGGTCCTTCTACCCGGCGGATCTCCCCCAGAAAGGCTTCCTCGAGTACTACGCCGACAGGTTCTCCACGGTCGAGATCAACAACACGTTCTATCGCTTCCCCCGGTCGAGCCTGCTCGAAGGGTGGCGCGACGGAACGCCCGATGGCTTCATCTTCTCCGTGAAAGCCAACCAGGGGATCACCCACAGGGGTCGCCTCCGGGACGTGGAGGAGTTGACCCGCGATTTCGTCGAACGCTGCAAGCTGCTGGGCGACAAGCTGGGTCCCATCCTCTTTCAGCTGCCGCCGAACTTCAAGCGCGACGACGAGCGGCTGGCCGATTTCGCCGATATCCTCGATCCGCGCCTACGCTACGCCTTCGAGTTCCGCCACCCGAGCTGGTTCGATGAGTCGGTGTTCGAGCTGCTCTCGGGTTCGGGCTTCGGGCTCTGCGTCTCGGAAGGTGAGAAGCTGGAGACCCCGCGGGTCGCCACCGGCAAATTCGCTTACATCCGTTTGCGCAAGGACGACTACAGCGACGCCGACCTGGCCGACTGGCACGATTGGATGGAGCGCCAGACCCGGGAGGGACGCGAAGTTTTCGCCTATCTCAAGCACGACGAGGCCGGAGAGTCGCCGGAATACGCGCTGCGCCTGCTGGCCGGCGGCTGATCCACCCCGTTCCACTCCCCGGCTTGCCCCGCCGACCCGCCGGGCGCACATTGTTGCCTTGCCTGTCACCTCGGCCCGAGCCCGCTCCGCCGGGCCGCCCGCAAGATAGGAAGGAAGTCGTTACGACGCCCGTGATCAGGGAGGGAAACCTATGGGCGGCATTTATCGATCGCTCTACTACGCTGACGTCACCGTAGGCAGCGGTGGCCGGCTGACGATCCCCCAGGAAGTGCGCGAGGATCTCAGGATCGAGGATGGCAACACGCTGACTCTCAGAGTCGAGGAAAGCCCCGATGGTCAGCGTCAGATGGTCATCTGGAAGTCGGCCCAGCAGCCGGAGGAGTAGCGGCCCCCGGGTCCGCCCAAGAGCCCCGATCCGCCACGGGGCCGGCGGCCGCCGGCCCCCGGTTGTCTTCTAGGGAGTCGCGTTCACTCCGTGTATGTAGTCCTTCAGCATGCGATTCTCGAACTCGGTCTGGCTGAGATGTGAGTTGACCACATCGCCGATCGAGACGATCCCCACCAGCCCCGACTCGTCCAGCACCGGCAGGTGCCGGATCCGATTCTTGGTCATGACCCCCATCACGTAGTTCAGGTCGTCGTCCGGCACGCCGATGAGGACGTCCTTCGTCATCACATCCGCGACCTTGGTCTCTTTCAGCCGATCGGACCGTTCCGCGCTCTCGCGCAGGATGTCACGCTCGGTAATGATCCCGACTACGCTGCCGTTCGACGCTGTGACCACCAGGCCGCCGATATTGTGATCGACCAGAGCCTGGATCGCATCTTGCACCGAAGCGCTGGGCTCGATCGTGACGACATCGCTGCCTTTCTTGCGAAGGATCTCTCTTATTCGCATGGTCGGGCTTCCTTTCGCCGTTTGGCGGCAGCGAGCGACCCGGCCTCGCCGGTTGGTCGATCGCACTGGGAATCGATTGGTGGCATGAAGATGGCCCGACTCGCGGCAGAGCCGCAAGCCGGATGGCCCAGCCAACGGCTGACTACGTCTTCGCTCAGCGGGCCGCTTCGTAGTAGGGGTTGGTTCCCATCGAGTGGTCGGTTACGTCGATCACATCCTCGATGGTCGGAAACGCTTCCCGCAACATGCGCTCGACACCCTGCTTCAACGTCACCGTCGCCATCCCACACCCCTGGCAACCGCCGGACAGACGCACGAATACCGTATTCTCCCGCACATCGACCAGCGAGATCCGGCCGCCGTGCGAAGCTACGGCCGGGTTGATCCGTGAGTCTATGTACTGCGAGATCCGCTCGGCCAGCTCGCCTGTCGGCGCCTCCGCGCCGATCGGCTTGATGTTGGGGTTCTCGACCTGGAAGCCACCGCCGTGCATGGTCTCCACCCAGTCGACCGTGGCGCCTTCCAGCTTGGCGGCGCTACCCTCGTCGATGTAAACCTTGAATCCGTCCGCGTCTATGACCGTATCGTCCGGCTGCTCGTCCGAAGCGTCAACGAGCATCAGCTCGTACTGGGGGGCCAGCGGGCTGCCCGATTGAACGGCGACGCGCAGGGCGACGGGGCTGTCCTCCTGTTCTATGAATGACAGCACCCGCTCGCGGGCCTTGTCGGTAAGCGTCAACATCGCTGCATCCTCGGGGTTTCTGGATTCCCGCGCGAGGCAAGACAACAGAAACATGAGGGTGGCCCCGCGCCTGCGTGTACCCGTAATATAGCACGGATCCAGTGGCTTGTAGACCCGCAATCAACGAGACGCCGGAGGTTCGTGACGCCATGCCCGAGACGAAGATCAGCGTTGCGCAGGGCGACATCACCGAATTCCAGGGCGACGCCATCGTGAACGCCGCCAACAACCACCTGATCCTCGGCGCCGGCGTGGCCGGCGCGATTCGCAAGAAAGGCGGACCCAGCATCCAGCGGGAGTGCGACGAGCATGGCCCGATCCGCGTCGGGGAGGCCGCGATCACCGGTGCCGGCGACCTGCCGGCTCGTTACGTGATCCACGCCGCCGCCATGGGCGACGAGCCGGCCAGCCGCGACTCGATCGAGGCTTCGACCCGTCACGCCCTCCAGCTGGCCGACGAGAACGGCGTGGATACCATCGCGTTCCCCATTCTCGCGTCGGGGGTGGCCGGCTTCGATTTGGCCGACGCCGCTCGGATCATGATGACCGCGATCCACAACTACCTCGAGAATTACGAGAGCGGGATCGAGGAGATCGTGCTCTACGGCTATTCGGCCGACGACGCCGAGATCGTGCGCCGGGTCGTCGAGGAGTCCTGACGCCGCCGCGTCAGTCGCCGAGGGCCTGCACCACCTCGTCCCCGTGGCCCTTGGGCTTGACCTGCGCGAAGACCTTCTCGATCACGCCGTCTTCATCTATCACGAAGGTCGACCGCAGGATGCCTTCGTAGGTCTTGCCGAACCGTTTCTTCTCACCCCACGCGCCGTAGGCGTCCGCCACCGCGTGATCGGGGTCGCTCAACAGCGTGAACGGCAGCTCGTGCTTGGCTTTGAATCGCTGGTGCGACTTCACCCCGTCGGGGCTCACGCCCAGCACCGTCGCGTTCTTCTCCTCGATCTCCGGGAACCTGTCGCGTAGCTCGCACGCCTCTGTCGTGCAACCGGGCGTGTCGTCCTTTGGGTAGAAGTATAGAACCACCTTCCGACCTCGCAGCTCCGAGAGTCGGATCGTTTTCCCGGAGTCCGATTCCAGCTCGAACTCCGGTGCTTTGGCACCGGCTTCCAACAAAGCGACCTCCTGTTCGGTCTGGTCCAGGGCGTCCCGTTTACACGTAGCCGCGGGAGAGCGGGCTGGCAAGATCCCTTGCGAGCCGACGGTGATTCAAGCTATGGGTACTACAGATCGCACCCGACGCCGAGAGACGGATGAAACCCGATAAGTGGACACCCGAGCGGCTCGAGGAGAGCGCCAACTACTGGGCCGACAGGCTGGTCCTCGAAGCAGCGGCCCTCGACCTACCCGCTCAGCTGGCTCAGGGACCCCTCACCGCCGATGAGCTGGCCGAACGGCTGGGGCTCGATGCCCGCGCCGCGCTCCTCTTCCTCGACGCCCTCGCCGCCCTGGGGCTGCTGAACAAGGAAACCGGACGCTACTCCAACACCGAGGAGGCCGCGCGCTTCCTCGTTCCCGAGTCCCTCGACTATCTGGGTCACCGGCTGCGCGCGGCCCGAGACAGCTGGGAGCTTTGGGCCAGGCTCCCGGAAGCCCTGCGCACCGGCCAGCGGCAGCGGGAAAAGACCCCGTTCCGCGACGACCCGGTCGCGGCGCGCAGCCTGCTGCTCTCGATCCACCGCAACGCTCGCTCGCGCGCCGCCGACATACTTCTGAACGGGTCCGTCGAGCTGGATGACCGTCGCCGGATGCTCGACCTCGGCGGCGGCGCGGGGACCTACTCGGTCGCGTTCTGCCGCGCCTACCAGGAGCTGCATTCGACGCTGGTCGATCGTCCCATCGCGGCCGCAGTCGCTCGCGACGTCGTCGCCTCCGCCGGCCTCGAGGACCGCATCACCATACTCGAGTACGACGTCGACGAAGGCGAGCTGCCGGCCAGCTACGACTTCATCTGGATTTCCAACGTGATCCATAGCCGCAGCTTCAACGCCAACCGGGCGCTCTTCGAGCGGCTGCTGAGCCGTCTCGAGCCCGGCGGCACCATCGCCATTCACGATCTGATCATGGAGAACGATCGGACCACGCCGCCCGCCGCTGCGGTCTTCTCGCTCCACATGCTGTTGAACAACGGGGTCGGTCGCTGCTATACGTTCCAGGAGGTCAACGGCTGGCTGGACGGCGCGGGGTTCCGGGACATTCATTGGATTCGGGACGACGAAGAATTGTCGATCGTCACGGCAACGAGATGAGCATGAAGATGACAGACAACGAGCAGGCACGGTTGTTGGACCGACACGAGGCGCACGTCAGGGCATGGAACGATTTCGATCTGGGTGCGCTGGGAGAGATCTACGATTCCAGCTGCCTGATCTTCGATTCCATACCGCCCCCGGTCTTCAAGAACCTGCAGGACTTCCTGGAGCACGTGACGCCGGTGCTCCAAACGTATAACGCTTTCAAGCTGAGAACCTACGACCACAACATCCGGGTCGATGAACGTCGCGACGATCGCATCGGTTGGATAACGTCCCGCTATGACGTGGAGGTCCGCCGCGGGAACGGCGTCCATCGCAAGAGCGGCCGCTGGACCGAGATCTACGAGAAGCGGGTCGACACCTGGAAGCTCATACACCTCCATTCGTCCGACGACCCGGTCGAGGGCTGATCAGAAGAGGGATAGCTGCGGGTTCAGGTCGTCCGGCTCGGTGACCGGCTGGCCCAACACCCTCAACAGTCGCCGCGCGCTCGCCGGCGAATGGCCCTCGTAGTGGTTGTTGAAAAAGCCGTAGATGTCTCGCACCCGTCCGCTCAGCTCCTGAAGGACCCGGGCCCAGGCCCCGATCTCCGTCGAGCGGTCGAATTGCGTGCGCCTGTAGCTGTCCAGGTGGGGACGCTCGCCCAGCCAGCGAAAATACGCCACGTCCGCGGTCGGCTCGAGGGCCGCCCGCATCACCCCGGCGCGGGGGATCCAGGGCCCGTCGGACAGCGCGTGCGCCACTCCGGCGGACTCCAGCAGCCGCAGCGTGTCGGCGCTGAGCCAGTCCGGGTGCCGAAATTCCACGGCGAAACGGAAGCCATCCGGGAGCCGCTCCAGGAACGACTCCAGGGCGGGCCGTTCGGTCGGCGTGAAGTCGGGCGGCAGCTGCACCAGGATGACTCCGAGTCGCCGCTCCAGAACCTCGGCGCGCCGGCAGAACGTCTCGACCACCTCCTGGCCCCCCCGCAACCGATGCTCGTGCGTCACCACGCCCGGCAGCTTGAACGAGAAGCGAAACGATTCTGGCGTCCGCTCGCGCCATCCGATGAAGTGCGACGCCGGCGGCACCGCGTAGAACGAGCTGTCGACCTCGACGGCGGCGAAAGCCTCGGCGTACATCTCGAGGAAGCGAGAGCTGGGCGTCCGCTCCGGGTAGAACGGTCCGGTCCAGTCTGAGTAGGACCAGCCCTGCGTTCCGATGTGAAACCGCGCGCTCATGACCTCTGCTCAACGGCAAATGACTCGGCCCGCGCGTTCCGGGTAGGCATCGAAGCCATCCTCCAGCTGGCAGACCCGACCGCTGGGTCTGTGACGCACGCTCACGGAGTAGCTCTTGCCGGACGAGCTCACCCTGTAATCGGTTTGGTACGGCGCGGGCAGCAAAGTGACTCTCCCGTCGCAGCTCACTTCCTCGCAATAGCGCGAACGCTCGGCGAACTCGCGTTCCTGCTCACGGCGAAACCCGATCAACCAGGTGTACATGATCTGCATCTCAGCCTCGGACGATTCCCTCTCCGGCGACGGCTGTCCAGCGACGCCGTACGTCGGGTTGCATCCCGAGAGCTGAGCCGCCACGGCGCAAAGCGGCAGGATAACGGGGATGATCCTCGCCTTTGTCTCACACATCGATTCCCCCAGGTCAGGGCAAGACCGCCAACCGGTCACCTCCCGACGTCATCGCTTCTTGGGACGCGAGGGCCGGATCTCCACCTTGCTGGGCAGAGACCGCGCGTCGTGATCCAGCAGCTGGAGCACGACCTTGGCCACGTCGTCCGGCGTCAGCTTCCAGGAATCGCTTCCCGGCTTCGACCCGTCGAAATGGGTGTCGACGCTGCCCGGCATCACGCAACTGACCCGGATGTCGTCGTGCCGCACGTCGAGCATCAGCGCCTCGGTGAAGCCGAGCAGGCCGAACTTCGACGCGTTGTAGGCGGTGCCGCCAGCGAAGGTGTTGCGGCCGGCCAGACTGCCGATGGTTATGATCCAGCCGCCGCCTCGTTTCTTGAGAGCGGGAACCGCCTCGTGGCAGCAGTAGTAGACGCCAGTCAGATTCGTATCGATGACCCGGCGCCACTCGTCGGGCTCCAGCTCGTCGATGGGACCGAAGCCGCCCACGCCGGCGTTGGCGACCAGGATGTCGAGGCCGCCGAACTCGTCGGTCGCCGCCGTGATCAGGCGCTTCACGTCGTCGTGCTTTCGCACGTCCACCCCCAGGCCCATCGCCCGACCGCCGTTCGACGCGATGTCGTCCGCCGCGCTCCGCGCTTCGCTCTCGTCCCGCGAGCAGAGCACCACCGACGCGCCTGCATCCGCCAGCGCCGCGGCGATCCCGAGTCCAATCCCTTTGCTGCCTCCTGTCACGATGGCCACCTTGCCGTCCAAGTTCGGCATACCGGTTCTCCTTGTCTACGTTTCGATGTAACGCTCAGAGTCGCTCGCCGTACTTCTCGAAGTGCAGTTCCCTCGCCTGCTCCACCCAACGGTCCCTGACGATCCGGCCCGGAAATGCCTTCAGCTGCGAGCCCACCCACTCGATGTCGGCCGGTGTGAAGCGCGCGATCTGCCGGAAGTGGTAGATCCCCAGATCGTTCAGCAGGTTCGACAGCTTGGGCCCGACCCCGCGGATCCGCTTCAGATCGTCGGCTTCTCCTTCCGGCGCGGCCAGCGCCCAGGCCGGCCTCTCCCGCGGAGGTCCCGGCTTCGGCCGCGCAGGCGCCGCGGGCCGCGAGGTTGCCGCCGCGGACCTGGCGGCCTCGAGGCTCCCGCTCAGCTCCCGTACCCGTTCCTCCCGAACCGCCAGCTCCGATTCCAGAGAGCCGGCGCGCTCCCGGGCGGCGCGCGCCTCCTGGTCCAGCGCCACCACCCGTTCCCGGGACGCGGCCAGTTCCCGCTCGAGCACCTGCTGCCGCGCTTCGTTCTCTGTTGCCTGCCGCCTCGACTCCTCCAGCTGGATCACCAGGCTGTCGTTCCTCGCAGACAGGCGATCGCGCTCCGCCTCCGCCCTCTCCATGGCGGACGTTCGCTGGCTCAACTCGGCCTCGAGCGCGGCCCGACGGGCGGCGGCGCTTTGCCCGCGGAGCAGCCAGCCGAGAAAGCCACCGATCAGCGCCGCGATGAGCACGCAGAAGAGGATCTGGGTCGCCAGGTAGATCATCCAGCCTCCGGTTCGACGAGACGCACCTCGAGGCGACGGTTGAGCGCGCGTCCGCCGGCGGTCGTGTTCGGCGCGACCGGTTCCGACTCTCCGGCGCCGCGAACCACGAGCCGGCCGCTCCCGACGCCGCGGCTCAACAGGTACTCCCGCGCCGCCTCGGCACGCCAGCGGCTCAACTCGCGATTCATCCCACTGGGGCCCTGAGAGTCCGCGTGGCCCACCAGCTCGATCCGCAGCCCGGGGCAGTCGAGCAAAGCGACGACGCGATCGAGGGCGCCGTAGCTCTTCGCGTCCAGCACCGTGCTCCCGACCGGGAAGCGGATCGCGGGAATTTCCGCCACTATCTGATCCGCCCGGTCGCAGATTGGAGCGGCGACAGGCTCCTCACCCTCGCTCACGCCTTCCGGCTCCGCCGCGACGACCTCCTCCGGCGGCGCCAGCTTGGTCTCGTCCTGCAGCGCTCGCACTCCCCAGACCGCCGACACCACCCGGCCGGCACGGGCTCGCTCCGCCGCGCTGGGCGCCAGGCCGGTCAGCGTCAGATCGCGGCCGCTCGCATCGACGCTGGCCCAATCGATGTTCGCGTCGGCCAGGGCGCTCCGCGATCGCGAGGCCAGATCGCGCTCGATACTGCCGCGACTCGCCAGAGCGCAGACCGCCCAGATCGCGGCCAGCGCGAGCACACCGAGCACGAGAGTGACGACTCGGTTCATGTCCTCCTCAGTTGACCCCCACGCGGGACTCGCGCTTCACCAGAATCGGTCTCAGCACCTGCCAGACGTTCTCCGCCACGATCCGCTGCCCCTCCGCCGTGGGATGGTTGCCGTCCGGCTGATTGAGCTCGGGCACTCCGGCCACGCCCTCCAGGAGGAACGGGATCAGCTCGACGTCCCTTTCCTGGGCGAGCTCCACGAAGACCGATTCGAATTCGGCGGTGTACCTGGGGCCCAGGTTCGGCGCCGCCTTCATGCCCGCGAGCACGATCCGCGCTTCCGGATGCGCCGCCCGGGTACGTTCGATGATCTCCTCCAGGTTGGACCGCAGCGCCTCCACGCTCTGCCCCCGCAGCATGTCGTTGGCACCGAGCTCCACCACCAGGACCGCCACCGGCTGGCGCAGCAGCCAATCGATCCGCCGCAGACCGCCGGCCGACGTCTCGCCGCTCACCCCGGCGTTCACGACCCGGTAGGTCAGGCCGGCCGAATCGATCTTCGCCTGGATGAGCGCCGGGTACGCTTGCTCCCGGGCCAACCCCAGGCCTGCCGTCAGGCTGGTGCCCAGGAAGAGCACGACCGGTTTCGCCGCCTGGCTTGCCGAATCGGTCCCGTCCTGCGAGCGTACAGCGACATCGCGCTGATCACTACCGCAGGCCAGAACGAAAGCGGCGACGCCGCAGACCAATATTCTCTGGACCATGATGATCGTTGCTGAGGGACTCGAGCAAACATACATGAGCGGCGGCCGGCCGCTCACCGTGCTATCCGATATCGACCTCGAACTCGAGGAAGGCGACGCCGTGGCCATCGTCGGGCCATCTGGATCCGGCAAGACCACGCTGCTCGGCCTGTTGGCCGGGCTCGACCTGCCGACCTCCGGCCAGGTCACGCTGGATGGCCAGAACCTGAACAGCCTGTCCGAGGACGAGCGGGCCGTGCTGCGAGCGGAAAAGGTAGGCTTCGTCTTCCAGAGTTTCCAGTTGATCCCGACGCTGACGGCCCTCGAGAACGTTCTGGTGCCCATCGAGCTCCAGGGCGACGGCGCCGCCGACCAACAGGAGGCGCGAGTCCGGGCCCGCGAGCTGCTCGAGCGCGTCGGACTGGGCGACCGCACGCACCATTACCCAGCCCAGCTGTCCGGCGGCGAGCAGCAGCGGGTCGGTCTGGCCCGAGCCTTCGCCAACAGGCCGCGGATCCTGATGGCCGACGAGCCTACCGGCAACCTCGACGCCGATACCGGAGCGACCGTCATCGACCTGATGGTCACGTTGAATCGTGAAGAGGGCACGACGCTGGTCCTGGTGACCCACGACGGCGAGTTGGCCGGGCGCGCGCATCGCATCGTCAGGTTGAGCGGTGGCCGGATCGTCGCGGACGAGCGGACGGCGCCGGCATGAGCGCTCGATTCACCCTAGCGATGGCGCGTCGCGAGAGCCGATCGACGCGCCGGCGGCTCGCGCTCTACATCGTGGCGGTGACGCTGGGTGTCGCGGCCCTCGTAGCCATCTCTTCGTTCCGTGCCAATGTCATCTCCGCCGTCACCGACCAGGCCCGGGCGCTGCTGGGCGCCGACCTGGTCCTGGGGAGCCGCTGGGAGTTCGAAGACGATGTGCTGGCCGTCATCGACTCTCTGGAGGCGGAGGGCGCCGAGGTCGCCTGGATGCGCTCCTTCACCTCCATGGCTCTGGCCACGGGGTCCGGGATGACGCGATTGGTCGAGGTCCAGTCCCCCACCGGTGACTACCCGTTCTACGGCCAGATCACCACCGAGCCGCCGGGCGCCTGGGACACTTTCCGAGAGGCGCGCCGCGCCCTGGTGGATCCGGCCGTGCTCGTTCAGCTCGACGCGGAGATCGGCGATACGCTGGCCATCGGTCGGGCTCGCTTCGTCATCGAGGGCACCGTCACGGGCGTGCCCGGTGACATCGGCCTTCGGTCCGCCTTCAGCCCGCGGGTCTACATACCGTCGGACTACCTGGACGACACCGAGCTGCTTCGCTTCGGCAGCATCTCGGTTCGACAGGCCTACATCCAGCTCGAGGAGCCGCAGGCCGCCGAGCGCCTGATCGAGGAGAAAGACTCGCTGCTCGAGGCCAACCGCGTCTGGTCGACGACCGTCGATGAGTACGAGGACGACCTGACCGAGGGGCTCGACGACATGGGAGCTTTCCTGGCGCTCGTCGGGCTGGTGGCTCTGCTGCTCGGCGGCGTGGGCGTTGCCAGCGGCGTGCACGTCTTCGTCAGCGACAAGCTGGACACGGCCGCGGTGCTGCGCTGCATCGGCGCCCGACAGTGGCAGACGTTCGCGATCTATCTGCTCCAGGCCGGCCTGATGGGCCTGGTGGGAGCGACGGTCGGCGTGGCGCTGGGGCTGGGCGTGCAAGCGGCGCTTCCCATCGTGCTGCGCGATTTCCTCCCGCTGGATGTCCCCTTCGATCCCGTGCCCTCGGCGATCCTCGCCGGCTTCGGGATCGGTGTCTGGGTGGCGCTCCTGTTCGCGTTCCTCCCTCTGCTCAAAATCAAGGACGTGGCGCCGCTCCGCGCCCTCCGCCGCGATTACGAGAGTCGCCGCCGGCGCCGCGACCCGTGGCGCCTTTCGACCTACGCCGCCATAGGCCTCACCCTGCTGGCCCTCACGCTCTGGCAGGCGCCGGCCCCGGCCATCGGCTTCGGCTTCGCCGGCGCCGCCGTCGTGACCGCCGCCGCCCTGGGCTTTACCGCCTGGGCGCTGATGAAGCTCACACGCCGTTTCTTCCCGGCCCGGGCCCGCTTCGCCCTGCGCCAGGGCATCGCCAACCTTTTTAGACCGCACAACCAGACGGCCGCCATCACCCTGGCCATCGGGTCCGGCGTCTTCCTCATCGCTCTGGTCTACGTGGTGCAGCGCAACCTGCTGGACCAGATCACGATGGAGACCCGGCCGGATCGACCGAACCTTCTGATGTTCGACGTACAGCCCGATCAGCGGGCCGGCCTCCAGGACCTGCTGACCGAGCGGGGCGCCCCGATCCTGCAGCAAGCGCCGATCGTGCCCGCCCAGCTGGTCCAGGTCGGGGACCGCAGCGTCGAGGAGATCCTCGCCGATACGACCGGACGGCGGATCCCGCGCTGGGCGCTGCTCCGCCAGTACCGCCACACTTATCGCGACTCGCTGGTCGGGTCGGAAGAGCTGGTCGCTGGCTCGTGGTTCGGAGAATCAGCGGAGGATGCGGGGGGCGTCGCCCGCGTATCGATCGAAGAGGAGATCGCCGAGGATCTGCGGGTCGGGATCGGCGACCGGCTGACCTGGAACGTGCAGGGTGTGGCGGTCGAGACCGAGATCGTCAACGTGCGACGCGTCGATTGGGCCCGTTTCGAACCGAACTTCTTCTTCGTCTTCGAGCCCGGCGCGCTGGAGAACGCGCCCCAAAGCCTCGTCATGCTCACCCGGGTGGACGATCCCGTGGCCCGGGCCGAGATCCAGCGCGACATGGTCCAGCGCTTCCCGAACGTCGCCGCCATCGATCTCACCGTCATCATCCAGGCGATCGATACGATCCTCGGCAAGGTCGCCGTCGCGATCCGCTTCATGGCCCTGTTCAGTATCGCCGCCGGTGCGGTCATCCTGATCGGCGCCATCGCCACCTCGCGCTACCAGCGCGCCCGCGAGTCGGTCCTGCTCAAGACCCTCGGTGCTCGCTCCCGCATCATCGCACGCATACTCGCCACCGAGTACTTCGCACTCGGCTCCTTCGCCGGCCTGGCCGGCGTCGCACTCGCCGCGATCGGAGGCTGGGCAGCGGTCGTCTTCCTGTTCGAACTCGATTTCCAACTTCCCGCCCTACCGCTCGTCCTGATCTGGATCGCCACCGCGGTCCTCACCGCCGCCATCGGGATGGCGAACAGCCGCGACGTGCTGCGCCGCACGCCCCTCGCCGGGATGCGCGACTTCGCCGAATAGCGCCGCTCGATGGGGCGGAAACCGAACGCCGAGGGAATCCCGAGATGCCGACTCAACCCATCTAAGAAGTGCTCGAACAGCATGCCGACCAGTGGATGGCCACTCCCGGCGTCGTCGAGGCTGGAATCGGCGAGTGCGACGGCGAGTCCTGCATCAAGATCTTCGTCGCGCGAGACAGCGAAGGGCTTCGGGCCAAGCTGCCGGCGACCGCCGGCGGCTATCCCGTGGAAAATCGAGGAGACGGGACGGTTCCGGGCCGACCCCGGATGACAGTCAGTCGTCGGCCGGCGCGGCACCGCGCTCTTCCTGCCAGCGCACCAGGACCTTGCCGAGCTCCCGCTCCCAGAAGGCGTAAAAGTCCCGCTTCGCCCGCAGCCGCTGCCCTCGCTCCGGTTCGGCCGCCTCCAGCGCCGCCAACGCGCCCTCCGCCAGCTGCCGAATCTCCGCCGTCCCCACGATCCGTTGCCGCATCATCGACTCCAACCCTCCGGGCCGGATGCGATAATGACTCTGGCGCGAATCCGGGATCCCCACCCGCTCCACCAGACCCATACCCTCCAGCAGACGCGTGTTGGTGCTGACCGAACCCTTGCTGACGTGGAGCGCGTCCACCAGCTGCCCGGCCGTCTGTTCCGGCGGGTCGCAGACGTGGAGCCAAGCCCAGATTCGACCCGCCGTCCGGGGGAACCCCCAGCGGTCGAACAGCAGGCCGCACTGCTCGACGTAATGGGAGAGGACGCGATCGAGGTCGGGGCGAGCCATGAGATCTTGATCTTTCAGGTTGTTCAATATATACTGAACATAATCGATACCGTCAACCATCGGGCAGGTGGATGACCGCTGCGGCGCCGGCAGGGACGTCCGTGCCGACCTCGACACCTATCCCTATCTGTCGCGACGTTCAGGGGTTCGACATGGCCAACACCTTTACCCGACTCGCCCGATCCCTCCCCTTCGTTTTCGTCTTTCTGCCAGCCGTCGCCCACGGTCAGGAGACCGCGGAGGAGATCATCGATCGTGTCGACCGGATACTGCGCGGCGAATCGAGCCGCGGCACGGCGACGATGGAGGTGGTGACGGAGCACTGGGAGCGAAGCATGACGATGAAGGTCTGGTCGCTGGGCACCGAGTACTCGCTGGTGCGAATCACGGCGCCGAAGAAGGAAGCGGGAACGGCGACGCTGAAGGCCGGCGACGAGATCTGGAACTACCTGCCCCGAGTCGACCGCACGATCAAGATTCCGCCCTCGATGATGATGGGCTCCTGGATGGGCTCGCACTTCACCAACGACGACCTGGTCAAGGAGAGCCGCCTGGTCGAGGACTACGACATCGAGATCGCCTACGAGGGTGAGCGGGACGGCGTCGCGGTATGGGAGTTCGATCTGAGGCCGAAACAGGAAGCGGCGGTCGTATGGGGACGGATCGAGTACCAGGTGAGGAAGGACGATCTCATGCCCACCTGGGCACGCTACTACGATGAAGACGGCAACCTGGTGCGCATGCTGAACTTCAGCGACTACCGGGTCATGGACGATCGGCTGGTGCCCACCGTCATGACGATGAGGCCCGAGGACAAGCCAGACGAGCATACGACGATTCGTTATCGCGACCTCGAGTTCAACATCGGACTCGACGAGAGCTTCTTCTCGTTGCGGGCTTTGCGGAGCGGAGGACGATAGACGATGCTGAGCTCGGGCCCGTGGTGGCGAATCGGCTGGCGCAACCTGGGCCGCAACCGTCGGCGCACGGCCATCACCGCCGCCGGACTCGCCTTCGGTTACCTGGCCGTGGTGGTCCTCATCGGCTGGATGGACGGGCTCACGGCGGAGATGATCGAAAGCGGCACCAGCACCTTCGCGAGCCAGCTTCAGGTCCACGACCAAGAGTATCGACCGGAACGAAAGATCTACGATACGATCGGTGGCCGGGACGGCGCCGACGTGTACTCACTGGTCCGCGAGGTCGCCGCCGACCCGGCGATCGTGGCAGCGACCCCCCGGGTCTACGCCGGCGGCCTGGTGAGCTCAGGCGAATCGACCACGGCCGGCATCCTGATCGGCATCGACCCGGACCTCGAACCGCAGGTCAGCAAGCTGCTGCGATCGGTTATCGATGGGCGATCGCCGCGAATCGACACGCGAGAAATTCTCATCGGTGTCGAGATGGCCCGCCAGCTCGGAGTGGGACTCGGCGACGAGATCATCCTGGTGGTGCCTGCAGCCGACGGGTCGATGGGGAACGACCTCTACAGTGTTTCGGGCATCTTCCGTAGCGGCCTGGCCGAGCTCGACGCGACCTACGCACTGATGCCGATCGGCTCACTGCAATCACTGGTCGTCCTGTCTACCGATCGGGTGCACGAGATCGCAGCGGCGACGACCGATCCGTGGCTGGCCACCGAGGCCGCCGCGCGGATCGCCGAGCGCCTCGCCCCCCGGGAGCTGGGGATCGAGATCGAGCCGTGGACGCGGCTCCGCCCCGAGATGCTCGACTACGCCCAGCTGGCCGACGCCTGGAACGGCGTGATCATCTTCATCGTCTTCGCCATCGCGATCTTCGGCGTCGCCAACACGATGCTGATGGCCACGTACGAACGGCGCCGCGAGTTCGCCGTGATGCTCGCTCTCGGCACCAGTCCGTTCGCCATCGTTCGCACGGTGCTCGCCGAAGCGCTCAGCCTGGGCGCGATCAGTCTCGTCCTCGGCGCCCTGATCACGACACCCATCATGTTCTGGTTCTACAAAGCGCCGCCCGACCTCGGCTGGTTCTACGGCGATTACACCTTCTTCGGTGCGCTGATCCGGCCGCAGCTCAAGGTCACCCTGAACCCGCCGATGTGGGTCTGGACTGCCCTGGCCCTGCTCCTGACCGCCGTCCTGGCTTCGCTCTATCCGGCGGCCCGGGCCGCCCGCGTGCCGCCCGCCGATACCCTGTCGGGTCTCTGAGCCATGCTGCCTCGAGCCACGACACTCGTTCGCCTGGCTGTCAGAAACCTGCGGCGCTACGCGCGCCGCACCGCGCTCACCGCCGCCGCGATGATCGTGGGCGGCGCCCTGCTCATCTTCTCCCTCTCCATCGCCGACGGCGGCCACGAAGACTGGATCGAGTCCGGCGCCCGGCTGGGCAGCGGCCACATCGCGCTCCAGGCGCCGGGGTTCCAGATGACCCGCAAGATCGAGGATCGCCTCCCGGCGGCCGTCCGCCGTGCCGCCGAGCGCGCCCTCGAGGCGCCCGCCATCGCCGAGCACGTCCAGACGGCCGCGCCCCAGCTGGCGATCGACGGGCTGGCCAGCTCACCCGACGGCGCCCGGCCCGCCGCGATCGTCGGTGTCGATCCCGCCGCCGAGTCACGGTTCTCCATCCTCGACGACAAGCGGGTAGAGGGACGCTACCTGGAGCCCGATGACCGCCTGGCCGCCTACGTCGGCGCCACGTTGGTCGAGAGTCTCGACCTGCGACTCGGTTCGCGACTCGTGCTCACCGCGCAGACCGCGGACGGCGAAATCGCCGGACAGCTGGTCCGGGTCGTCGGCATCTTTCGATCCGGCGTTCCCGAGATCGATGGTTCATTGATCCACATCCCGATCGGCACCGCCAGTTCGTGGCTTCGCGTGGACGACGATGTGACGCGGATCGCGATACTGCTCGACCGTAGCCGGGCGGTGGGGCCGGTCGTCAACGAGCTGCGCCGACGCCTCGCCGACCCGATCGAGGCCGACCAGTTGACCGTGCTGAGCTGGCGCGAGGCCTCGCCCCAGCTGGACGCCGCCGTGCGCATCGACGACCTCGGCAACTACGTCTGGCAGGTCATCATGTTCAGCATCATCGCCCTGGCCATCGTCAACACGGTCCTGATGTCCGTGATGTACCGCAAGCGCGAGTTCGGTCTGCTGCAGGCACTCGGCTACACGCCCGGCCAGACGGGCGGACTGGTCATCACCGAAGGGCTCATATTGACGGCGCTGAGCGGCTTTGTCGGCATCGCGATAGGCCTGTTCGTCACCTGGTTCTTCTGGCGCGATGGGCTCGACTTCTCTTTCACCTGGGGCGAGGACTGGACCTTCTCCGGGATCGTGATCGATCCGGTCATCGTCCCCATGTTCAGCATCCGCAGAATCGTACAGTCGCTGATCTTCATCCTCTTCATCGGCACGATCGCATCCTTGTACCCAGCCTACCGGGCCACACGAATCGACGTCGCCGAAGCGATGAAATTCGAAAGATGAACGATATCCACGAGAAGAACTCCGCCGCCGTCCGGACCGAGGATGTCTGGAAGATCTTCGAGCAGGAGCCGGAGGAGGTCCAGGCCGTGCGCGGCGTGACGATGACGATCGAGTCGGGCGAGTTCACCGCCATGGCGGGCCCATCGGGCTCCGGCAAGACGACGCTGCTCAACCTGATCGGCGGCCTGACCCGACCCTCCCGGGGCGGCGTCTGGGTGGCCGGTAACGACCTCACCGCCATGTCGAATCGCGAGCTGGCACGGCTCCGCCTCGAGCACGTGGGCTTCGTCTTCCAGGCCTACAATCTGCTGCCCGTCCTGACCGCGCTGGAGAACGCCGAGTTCCCGCTGCTCCTCCAGGGGGCCGATGAGTCCGAACGACGACGACGGCTCGAGACGCTGTTCGAGCGGACCGGTCTCAGCGGGCTGGAGGATCGGCGCCCGGGCAAGCTCTCCGGCGGTCAGCAGCAGCGGGTCGCGGTGATTCGTGCGGTAGCCGGCCAGCCGGCGCTGGTCCTGGCCGACGAGCCCACCGCCAACCTGGATTCGTCAGCCAGCGATCAGCTCCTCGACATGATGGAGGAGCTGAATCGCGAACTGGGCACCACGTTCGTCTTCGCCACCCACGACCCGCGGGTGATGGAACGGGCACGACGCCTGGTACGACTGGTCGACGGCGCGATCGCGTCCGACGAGCGACGGCAGCCCGAGCCGAAACGGTGAGACGGGCCGCGGCCTTCGCCCTATTCGTGGTTCTCGGCGGGGCGCGCGCCCTTCACGCCCAGTTGCCGGAGATCCGGGGCTACTATCTCAACGTTCCCACCTGGAGCGACTCGACGGCGTTCGCCACAGGCGGTTTCGGCGACCTGAACCGTCTGCGTCTCATGACCGGGATACGTCACGCCGACTTCGCTCTCGATGTCGCGTACGAGCAGCTGTTGGGATTGACCCAGCGGGCCGGCGGCAACCCGGTCGCTGTCTTCGGCGGCGTCGTTCCCGGCGGCGGCGAGTGGCTGCCGCTGGAATGGACGATCGAGAGCTCCGATCACGTATCCTGGCGCCACCGCTTCGACCGGGTGAGCCTGAGCTGGACACCGGGTCGCACTGCCCGCGCGGTTGCCGGACGACAGGCGATCTCCTGGGCGACCACGCTATACCTCACACCAGCGGACCCGTTCGTCCCGTTCGACCCGTCCGACCCCTTCCGCGAGTATCGGGCGGGCGTGGATGCGATCCGCCTGCAGCTGTTTCCTGGACCGTTGAGCGATATCGACCTCGTCGTCCGTGTCGCCGAGTACTCGATCGGCAGGACGGTCACCGCGCTGGCCCGGGGTCGAACGGTATGGCGGAGCTGGGAGCTCTCCGGCTGGCTGGGTGTCCTGCACGACGAAGCGGCCCTGGCCGTCGGGGCCACCGGCGCGCTGGGTGGTGTGGCCGTCCGCGGCGAGGCGGAGTTGAGGGAGTCGGGCGACGACCTGGTGTTCCGCGGAACCGTCGGGCTCGATGGGCGCGCTCAGGCGTTCGACCGGGATCTCTATTACGTCTTCGAGTATCAACGAGACGGGTTCGGCGCTGCGGGCCCGGAAGAATTGACCCGGGTCGTCGCCTCCGACGCGTTCGCCCGCGGCGAGCTTCAGGTCCTCGGGCGCGACGAGCTGATGGCCCAGGGTTCCTACCAACTCCATCCGCTCTGGACCCTCACCCTCCTCGCGCTGACCAACCTCGACGACCCCAGCCTGCTGCTCACGCCGGGCGTTTCCCATTCGCTGACGGACGAGCTCACGGCAAGCGGCGGCCTTTTCCTCGGTTTCGGCGCCGACACGCCGACCCGCGACGTTCCGCTGCCGTCCGAGTACGGCCTGGTTCCCGCCTTCGTCTACCTGTCCGTCACGGTCTTCTTCTGATACTCGGGCCGCCGGGACGCAGGCGTGATCAGACCTTGAAGGGCTCCTTCTCGTCCGCCGGGCTGGCCGCCACTCGGGCCAGCCCTCTCCGGAACAGCCAGAGGATGAACAGCAAGGCCGCGGCGATCCACAGCATGCCCCAGACGACCGTGGGGATGCCCGTCAGTTCGGCCAGCATGCGGGCGTCGGACGGCAGGTTCGGCCGATCGAGTATGTCGCTCTTGATGTCGAGGATCGCGTAAAGGCAGCTGGTCAGCCCGAGCACGGTCAGCAGCATGGCGTTACCCTGCTCCGGCAGCTGACGGGCCGCTGCGATCAGTAGGCCGCCGAACCCGAAGCCGAACATGAGTCCGAACGCGTTCCGAACCCAGAGCGCCGTGGCGATGACCACCACGACACCGATCGTCGCCGCGGCCGCCCGCGGAACGATGCCCTGACCGCGCGCCGGCCAGAGGATCAGTGCGCCGAACAGCAGACTGCCGAGATAGCCGGCCGACAGAATCAGGAACGGGCTGCCACCGGAGCATTGGCACATGCCGCCCTGCGCCGCGGAGATCGTGATCCGCTCGATCGCGCCCCCGGTCGCCAGCGCCATCACTCCATGACTGACTTCATGCAGCAGGACGACGAAGATCTTGATCGGATAGACGAACGGCGTGTTCCAGAGAACCCAGAGCACTACGAAGTAGACGGCGAACCCCGCCAGGAATCTTACGCGTCGCTTGGTGATATCTTCCATGGCCCGTCAGTCACGACGGACGGGGGACGCCGTCCGCACCTGCCCGCTGTGTCCAACGCGGGCGCTACCGCCAAACAAGTTCAGCCGTCATTACGAGACGCATCCGTTTCGGGTTTCGACAGTGCGCCCGGCACGCGCCACGGCTCAGCGCGTGCCGCCACCTCGTCCACACGACGGCACAGGGTCACGATCCACAGTCCCGCGCCCGCCAGGAGCAGAACGCCAAGAGCCAGACTGCCGGCCCCACCCTCCGGTTCCGGCGGCTCGGCGGCCCCGGTGACCAGCAGCCCCAGCAGGCCGATCCCGTTGTTGATCGCGTGGATCACCACAGCCGGCCGGATGCTGTCCAGCCGCCACGTGACCCAGCCGACGGGCAGGCTCCAGACGAAGAAGAGCACCGCACCCTGCGGCCCGTGGAGCGCACCGAACGCGACCGCGGTGAACCCGATCGCGGTCCACGGACGCACGCGGCGCTCCAACGTCCCCTGCAGCAAACCCCGAAACAACATCTCCTCGATCAACGGCGCCAGCAGACCGATGCTCACCGCCAGGAGTATCCGCTCCGCCGTTCCCTCCGCCGAGATCACGAACTCGATGTCTCGGGTCGGCGGGCCCAGCAGCAGAGAGGCGCCGATGTTCACCAGCAGCAGCACCAGTCCCAGGACCGCAGCCAGGACGTAGATCGAGCGCGGAACGGGCCGTAACCGAAGCGCTCCCCACGGCCGTTGCCGCCGCGCCAGAAGGGTGAGGATGACGCCAGCCAGCAATCCCAGTTCCAACATCAGGGCCGCCACGGCCAGCGATCCCGTGACAAATAACGCGCCGCCGCCCAGAAATACCGCTAGCGTGAGTCCAACCAGGAGGGAGAGCACGACCTGCCCCAGACCGGGCTCGGGACCCGAGGCCCGGTCCGCCGCCTCCCTTTCCGGTGCTCGATCCTGCGGATCTGCCAATCCTGCCAACCGTTCTTTAACGTTTTCCTCGATCCGGACGTCTACTAGACAGGAGCACAGGCGACACTCCGTGCAATAGCCAAGCCGCCCACGACGAAAGATACAACATGCGACGCCAGATCCTCACAGCGAGCTCGATTCGGCCCCGGCTGGCCATATGGGTTGCGCGCGGCAGGTGGGGATTCAAAACAACACATACGGGCGGCCCTGAAGCGGCGGGTTGGGCCTACGCACGACAGTCGCGCGGTGAACCGCTCGAGCAGCCGACACGCGGTGTGGATGGAAGCTACACGCAGGAGGATGGTCGCAGCGGCTCGAGCGTTCACGGCCTGGATCATAGATCTCGACCGGGAGCATTTCGAAAACACCAACCGACGCCTCAGTGTGTGCCGGGCCCGGAGATTGTACTCAGGGGATGTCTCGAGGGGACACGTATTCGATCTTCTGGCCCGGCACTCCAACACGGCTGGCTTCTCACGATACGACCGACCCCAACATCACTCTCGAAGCGCTGGCCTGTCGCCTCGGTACCTTTCTCTTAGCCGAGTCTTCCCCGGCCTTGGGCCGACGTGAAGACCATCGATCCTTCCGGCAATCTCCTCGCCGGCAGGCCAGCGCCTCGCCTCACCCGCGTCATAGACATCGGTCCCATCGGATCGTAGACTGGCATCATAATCGAACGGCCCGACCATCCGATCCAAATAACGGTTCCACGTAAGCGGGAGGAGACCCATGAAGCTGTCCATCCGCGCCGTATCGTTAGCGTTCGGCATCGTCTGGGGGGCCGCGGTGCTGCTCGTGGGCTTGGCACACCTGATCTGGCCCGGCTATGGCTCCGCCTTTTTGGCGCTGCTCGAATCCATCTACCCCGGCTACGACGTCGGGGGCTTCGGCAGCGTCATCGTCGGGACGCTCTACGCCCTCGTCGATGGCGCCGTCGGTGGCGCGGTCTTCGCCTGGCTCTACAATCGGCTGGCCCGCTGACCCCAGGCTGGGAAGTTGGAAGCGTCGCTTCCAACTTCCTTCCCCCTTCAGCCCCTCGCTGCGAAACCTGCCAGCCCCGGAAATCGTAAAGCCACATACGGGTTATCGAGTGAATTCCAACCTTCTGACGCCAAATCATGTCTAACCGGGCTGAAACGTACCCAATCACGTCGCGCCCCGACGCAGGGGCCGACGCACGCCCTTTTGCGGAGGCATAGTCATGAAAGCACTTCTCAGCGCCCTGCTGACGGCTGGACTCGTCGGCCTGGCCGCCGAGCCGGTCGTTGCCCAGCAAGAGTGGTCCTTCGAGGGCGACGAAGTCCTCGTATCCAACCTGATCGGCGAAGTGACCGTGCGTGGACACGACGGCGCTCGGATCGTTGTCCGGGTCCGGCCTGGCGGCGGCGACGCCGGGATTCTGGACTATCGAGTCAAACAGGGCGGCTCGGCCGAGTTTCACGTCGTCTACCCGCTCGCCGACGTGTTGGATTACGATTACCCGCGTCGTCGCGGCGGCCGCACCGAGATCCGCGTGGGGAACTGGCGACGCGCGAGCTCGTTCATGGAGGACCTCTACTCCGGTGTCTCGAGCCGCGACGAGATCGAGATCCGCGGCGGCCGTGGCGCGGAGGCCTGGGCTGACCTGGAGATACTGGTCCCGCGCGGTGTGAAGACACACGTGCGGTTGGCCGTGGGCGAGGTCGAGGCACGCGATGTACAGGCCGACATCTTCCTCGACACCTACAGCGGCCCGGCGCGGGCCATGAACATCACCGGCAGGACTCACATCGATACGGGCAGTGGGTCCGTGGCCGTCAGCATGATCCGCGGCGATCTCCACGTCGACACCGGCTCCGGACGGGTCGAAGCCGAGGATGTCCAGGGCGATGACATCCTGATCGACACCGGCAGCGGCAGCGTCACCCTCGATCGCGCGACGGGCCGCAGCGTGAAGATCGACACCGGCAGCGGATCGGTCACCGCCTCGGAGATCGACGCCGACGACACGGTGGTCAATACGGGCTCCGGATCGGTGACCCTCGACCTCGTACGCATGGGCACCGGTCGCCATCTCGTCGATACCGGAAGCGGCAGGGTCACCGTCTACCTGCCCGAAGACGCCTCCTGCCGGATTACCGCCGATACCGGCAGCGGCGGCATCGAGCTCGACATCCCCAACGCTCAGCTTCGTCGGATGAGCCGCGACCATATCGAGCTGATGGTGGGAGACGGCGCCGGCGACCTGGAGATCGATACCGGTTCCGGATCCATCGCGATTCGACGCCGCTAGCGCTTGACCAGCTCCGGGTTGCTGCGCTGGCTGGCCCCTGGCCTCGTCGTCGTCTCGTTGGCCGCCTGTCCGGGAGCCGACGACGAGGCCCGCACCGGGCCGGCCGACATGATCGCGGTGGCGCGGCTCATGGCAACCCTCGATCGGCTGATATCGGACGAGGACCTCGAGGAGCTCGTCGACTACATCGCCGATGACGCCGTGCTGATGCCGCCTGGCGAGCCGGCGATCGTCGGGAAGCGCGCCATCGCCGATTGGTACGAGTCGCTCTTCCAGCGCTTCGATATAGAGTTGACCCACGAGGTGCTGGAGATCGACGTAAAGGGCGATTTCATCGTCCACCGTGGCAACGTCAGCGGCGCGCTGACGGCCCGCGATAGCGGCGACCCCATGCCCTTCGACCAGAAGTATCTATTCGTGATCCAGAGGAGCCAGCACGGTCAGCTCCAGGTGTGGCGCCTGATCTTCAACTCCAATCAACCCTGACGCGCGGCGCTCGCTCGGCAGCGGTTCAATCCGTATCCAGCTCGCTTTCCTCTTCGGAAGCGAGCGCCGCCATTTCCTCCGACGAGACCATCAGCTTCCAGAGCCCGAGGCCCAGCAGGGCGTTGACCAGGAAATGGGCCGTGATCGACGGCCACAGACCGGCACCGACGATTACCGGCAGGCAGAGCACGTACCCCATCGCGAACGCTCGCACGATCCCCGCCGGGCCCTGGTAGCCATGCAGCACGCCGAACGCCAGGTTCGCTATCACCGCCGCCAGCCAGCCGTTTCCGAGCCAACCGTTCAGGCCGACCAGCAGGAAGCCGTGGTAGGTGAGTTCCTCGCCGAAGCCGGCGCTCGCCGATACGCCCATGAACAGCCGCCGATCCCGGACCGATCGGGGCATCAGGTGGTAGGTCAGGCGCGACTCGCGCAGGCCCAGCCCGTGCGCGGCCCGGCTGATGACGAAGTTTCCAGCCAGCGTGGCGACGGTCACCGCCACGGTCCAACCGAGGAACCCCGGCAAACTCGTCCCGTGCAATCCGATCGCTGCCAGGCTCGTGTCCTCGAGAATCAGGACGAGGACCGTGATCATCGCCAGAATCAGGATGCCCGCGATGGCGGAAACGTACAGGCTGGATCGGGGCGGCAGCACGAGCTCGCGGTCGTCCGGTTGGAGGAGCGCGAGAAACGGCACGCCGACCAGTAGCACGAACACGAACACGCGTCCGCTCCAGCCGAACTCCACCGCCGGCGCGAGATCCTGAAAGAGGAGTGCCCCGTCGATCACGCCGGATCGCCCGAGAGACCGCCGCCCCGTGGACCCAGCCGTCCGGCCGGGCCGCTATCCCGAACCAGATCGATCGCCCGGTGGATGAGACGTGCGGCGACCTCCGGCGCTATGCGTTCGGTGGGAAGCACCACCGGTGACTCATCCGCGGCTGGCGGCTGGAAGCGATGGTGCATGACGATCACGCCACCGCTGTCGATGGTTTCCTGTCGTGACTCGTTTCGCTGCAGACAGACACGCAACGGACACTTGAGATACACGAGAAGAACGGCGTAGCCGAGGCCGCGCACGCCATCCCGAAGCTCGCGACGAAAGAAGGCGCCATCCAGAATGATGTAAGATGATCGGCTGGCCGCCCGGTCGAGCCGCTGCTTCAGCGCCTCGCGACGGTCCTTCCGAGCACCGATATCGTCGATCGCCAGCACTTCAGTGCTACCCAGCCGCTCCGCCAGCGCGCCCGCTATCGTGCTCTTGCCTGAACCGGGCAGGCCGCACAGCATGATCACGAGCGCCCGTCGATCGGAACCGGGATTACGCGCCATGTCCAACGGGATAGAGCATTCGGTGGCCTACCTCCGCCGCCGGCTGCGCGAGCTGGCGACAGCCGAATCTCGCGAAGCCCAGCAGCGGTTCTTCAAAGGGCCCGTCCATAGCCTCGGGGTGCGTACGCCCGACGTTCGAAAGCTCGCCGGCGCGGCGGCCAGGGAATACCGAGAGCGGCAGCTGTCCCTCGGCGCGATCATCGACCTGGCCTCACGGTTATGGCACGACGGCGTGCTCGAGGAGCGTGTGCTCGCCGTTGTCATCGTCTCCAGGTTCGCGAGCCAGCTCGAACACAGGCATTGGAAGCGCTTCGACGCCTGGGCAAGCTCCCTGTCCAATTGGGGCGAGACCGACGCGCTGTCCGCAGAAATTCTATCCCCGCTGTTAGCACACGAACCGAGCCTCGTCAAGAACCTGAAGAACTGGACCCGCAGCGATTCCCGCTGGCGACGACGGGCCGCGGCCGTGTCCCTGGCGAAGGCGGCGCGGCGCGGCGACCGTCACGACGCCGCGTTCGAGATCTGCGACCGGCTGGCGGAGGACCGCGACGACATGGTCGAAAAGGCCGTGGGCTGGCTGCTCAAGGAGATTTCCCGAACCGACCCAGACGCCGTGCTCCGGTATCTCCTGGCCAACCGTGACCGGCTGTCGCGCACCACGCTCCGCTATGCCGCCGAGAAGCTCCCCGACGAGATGCGCGATCGAGCCCTGTCCGCCTGAAGCCGGCAGGTCTCAACGAGCCACGCCTTCCCGGCCCGCGATGCAGTCGGCGATGACCGACGGTTCCACGTTTCCGCCGCTCACCACGACCGCCACATACTCGCCCACTCCTGAAAAGGCCCCGGACAGCAGCGCTGCAACGCCCACCGCACCCCCACCTTCCACCATCAGCCGGTGCTCCGTCGCCATGAACGCCATGGCTTCCCGGATCTCCGCCTCTCCCACCAGCAGGTGCTCGTCCACGAGATCGTCGACGAGGCGAAACGTGTGCCGGTTCTCATGCCCGATGCCACCGGACAGCGCACTGGCGATGGTCTCTTCTTCGGGATGCTCGATCGGCTGACCCGCCTGCAGGCTGTGGTACATAACCGCGGCGTTCGCCGCTGACACGCTGACCACCCGGAGCTCGGGGCGCTCTCGCTTGAGAGCCACCGTGATCCCGGCGATCAGGCCACCGCCGGACAGCGGTACGATCGCCGTATCCAGCCTCGGCATCCCTTCCAGCAACTCCAGACCGATGGTGCCCTGGCCGGCGATGACCAGCGGATCGTCGAACGGGTGTACGTAGCACAGGCCCCGCTCCTGCTGGATCGCCCACGAGCGGGCCTCGGCCTCGTCGTAAGTACGGCCGTGGATTATCGTCTCGGCCCGATGTCCGCGGATCGCCCTCAGCTTGCCAGGATCCACCCACTCCGGCACGCACACTACCGCCGCGACATCCAGTCTATCCGCTACGTACGCCACCGCCCGGCCGTGGTTGCCGCTCGAGCAGCAGACCACGCCGCGCTCACGCTCCGAGTCTGTCAGCGACAGGATCTTATTCGCCGCTCCCCGCACCTTGAAGGAGCCGGTCACCTGCAGGTTCTCCAGCTTCAGCCCCACGTGGGCACCGGTCCGGGCGTCCAGCTCCGGGGCATCGAGTAGCGGCGTCTCGACCGTGACGCGGGCGATTCGCTGGCGAGCGGCCTGTATGTCGATCTCCGTCACCGTGGATGCACCCGCCGTGCCTCGGGCATCTTCTGTCCTCCGACTCTCCGTTCCTGTCAGCGGTTGGGGCCGCGCGGTAATCTACACGCGCGCCGGTGTAACAACCAAAAAAAGAGGGCGCCCGCCGGCGCCCTCTATCGAGAGGTCGTGTCGATGTCGGTCAGGAACGGCGCAACTGAACGCTGCCGTTCACCGTCTTGACCACCAGTTTCCGACCCCCGTTCCCGATCGTCCCTTTCAGGTGGCGGGGCGAGAAACGCCCTTCAACCGTGATCGGAAAGTCGCTCTGAATGTTCCCGTTGACCGTCTGGATGCTGACCTGGCAGTCGAGATCCGCCGGCATCTCCAGCGTCACACTGCCGTTCACCGTGGTGAAGTCCAGCGTACCGCTCCAGTTCGCCTGGCCCATCGAGACGGTGATCGAACCGTTCACCGTAGTCCCTTCGGCGACCCCGGCCGCGTAGATGTCGATGCCGCCGTTCACCGTGTTGGCCTTTACGTCGGCCCGGATGTCGTGTGCCTCCACATCCCCGTTAACGGTGCTGCCCCGGAAGTTCACTCCATCGGGCACCCGGACGACGAAATCGACCTGCACGTCGTTCTTCTGCACGTTCATGTGGCCCCGGGAACCCGGCTCGCACCGGTTCTCCCGATCCTCGCCTCTCGGCGTCGGGTACACGGCGCAGATCGTCACGCCGTTCTCGTGCTCGAGCACCACCATCTCCACCGAGTTCGGATCGCTGCGCTTGCCGCGCAGTTCCGCCTCGACCTCGACCTCGTTGCCAGAAGCACGCGACGCGTGAATCTCGCCGTTGATCCCCTTGATCTCCAGGAGATCGCCGCGGTCCACCCGGCCTTTCCATTCCCACTGTCTCTGGTCGACCACGCTCGACGTCGCTGGCACGGCAACGGCCCGGCCATCCCGTGAGCCATCGTATCCGCCGTAGCCAACCGGACCATCGAGCGGCATGCCGACCGCCAGCGCCGCTGTGAGCCCTATCGCGCCGAATCTAAACATCCTCGATACCTCCTGTTGCCTGCCCGCTCCCTACCTGCGCAGCAGTTGAATATCGCCATCAAACGTGTGCAGCTCCAGGCGCGCGCTCCCGTTGCCGATCACGAAGCTGAACTTGCGGCTCGCCTGCGTGCCCGGTTCCAGCTGGACCGGGAAATCGGCCTCGAACTCGCCCTCGAACGTGGCGACCGACACGGTCGCGTTCACGTTGCCCCGCAGGGAAATCATCACGTCGCCATCGTGAGTGGACAGCTTATAGCGACCGTTGTCGGCGATGGTCCCCTCGTAGAAGACATCCCCGTCCACCGTTTTCGCCTCGACGCTGGCCGACCGGATGTCCTCCAGCCGGATGTCGCCGTCGATCGACTCGGCGTACGCCTCGCCTTCGAAACCGATCACCGTGACCTCACCGTCCGTACTGTGGATCTGGAACCGCCCGCTCGAACGCTGCAGCGACACGTCGCCTTCCACCGACTGCAGCGAGCTCTCGCCCCTGACGTTCCGGACCTCTATGTCACCTTCGAGTGTCTCGACCCGGACGTTGTTCTGTATGCCGTCCACCAGGATATCGGTGTAGAAGCCCCAGAGATCGACCTCCATCCAGGCCGGGATCGTCAGCTCGTAGTCGACCGCGTCCGGATGTCCGTACCGGGCCTCGGACTTCACCCGCACAGCCGTCGGCGTATGAAAGACCTTGATCCGGTCGTCGCTCGAATAGACCGCCTCGAGCCGGATCTGGTCCCGGTCCCAATGTCGGACCACGATCTCGCCTGCGTGGTTGCGAAGCTCCAGCCGGGCGCCGCGCTCCACGGCGAACGTCGTGTCCATCTCCACGTCCTGGAAGCTCCGCTCGTGGGCAGCGGCGTGCCCATACGCGTACTCGCCTTGCGGGATCTCGATCGTGAAGGATGGGATCGAGATGTCCATGTAGGGGAGGAAGAACTCGGTTCCCTGGTATTGGAATTCGACGCCCGGTCCGCTTGTGCGCAACACGACGACGTATTCCGGGATCTCGATCTCGGGTATCTCAATCTCTATCGCCGGGATCCGGATCTCGTAGACCTCCTCCCGGGTCTCCTGGGGTTCCTGCGGGGCCGCCAGCGCGACCAACGTTCCCATCAACAGCTCGCCATACATGATTTATCCGTCCCTCTAAGTTATCAGCTGACCGCCCCGGTCATCTCCGCAGCCTGCCTCAGAAACTCCAGCTTCTGACGCATCGTACCTACCAGATGCTCGTGCAGGTACGTGCTGGCCGGGTCCTGAGCGAGGGCTCGCTGCGCCTGACCGATCGCCCGGTCGATGATCATCAAGTTCTCTTCGATTACGCGAACGGTCGCAGTATCCAACTGGTCCCGGTTCGCCGCCAGGATCTGCTCCAATTCGACTATGGCCGCATCGTACTCGGTGCTCACGAAGCTCGCCGGAACCGGAGCCGCCGGCGCTTCGGCCGCCGGCGGCTCGCTCTCGGTCGGCCGGGCGGCCCGGCTCATCAGCCAGGCCGTCCCTCCGGAAAGCACCACCAGGGCCACGCTGGCCGCCGCCAGCTGAGGCAACGTAAACGCGAACCGCCGGCGACCGAGGCCGGCGCGCTTGCGATCCCGATACTCGTCCAGGTCGGTCAACGCCGCCGGCGCCTCGCCCGAGGACACGCCGATCCGCTCGGCGATCCCCGGCCACAAATCAGTCGTGGGCGGCTGGTCCTCGAGCACGGCGGCGCGTGCCACCACGCGTCGCAGCTCGTCGAGCGTCGCCGAACACTCGGGACACTCGGCGAGGTGCGCTTCGAGCTCGCGCCGCTCCTCGGCGCTCAGCTCGCCATCCAGGTACTCAGACAGCCGGTCCGTCCAGATGTCGTTCATGTCAATCACCGATCCAGGTAATCGCGGAGTATCATGCGCGCTCGATGTAACTGGGACTTCGATGTCCCCGAACTGATCTCCAGCATCTCCGCGATCTCATCGTGCTTGTAACCTTCCATGTCGTGCAGCACGAACACCTGCCGTGCACCTTCGGGCAGAGTCGCCAGCGCGGACTCGAAATCGATCGCCGTCTCCGCGCCAGGAGGCTTCTGGGACAGCCCGCCCAGCGCTTTCTCGCCATTCACGAACCGCTCTCTGGCGATCCCCAGCTTCTTGCGGCGACCCAGGATCACGTTGATCGCCACCCGGTGGAGCCAGGTTCCGAACGCCGCCTCGCCGCGGAAGCTGTCCAGCTTCCTCCAGGTCCGTACGAAGACGTCCTGGGTAACCTCGTCGGCCAGATCCGGCCCGATCATTCGCCAGGCCAGGCTGTGGATCCGGGCGACATGCCGGTGATAGAGGCGTTCGAATGCCCGCGCGTCTCCGGCGGCGGCCGCCGCCGCATCCTCGGCGTCTGCGGACCGTAAGTCTTTCTGGCGCTTCAGAATGCCCGCTCTCCAGGGTCCCAGACGCTCCTCCTTCCACCCTCTGAGATAGCTCGGGCCGCGGGAGGGTTGGAACCCCTGTTACCGTGCCGCTTTCGCCTCAAACGGCGCCTTCCAGCGCGCCGGGCCGGGTGACGAAGAGAAGCGCCAGCGCCACCGCGGCGCCAGCGGCCATGACCGTCGAGTTCTCCGCCAGCCACCCCAAGATGATGGCCGCCAGTCCCCCACCCTCCGCCACCGCCCAGGAAACCAGCGCGGTGCCGAAGTGGTCGGCCCACCATTGTTCCCGGGAGATGTTCGCGGTCGGGCCCGGTATGCGGGCACGGATCGTATACGAAACCAATGCGGCGATCGCCAGAATCCCCAGGCCGACCCACTTCAGAATCGGCGTCGCCAAGCCGGCGGCGAGCGGGTCCATCCGTGCGCGCAGGAAGAGGAACACCCCGAAAACGACCAGGACACCCACCATGATCGCCGCGTGAACGATCCGGGCGGTCGCCTGCGGCCGGTGTCCCAGCGCGGGACGCTGGTCGGTCATCACGCCTCCGTGACCTCGAGTTCAGAAAACGCGTCGCGAGCACGGGGCCCGCAATCGCTATGTAAAGTGTGGTGTCGAGGGTCGACAGTCGAGGGCGGTCGTCCCCGGGGGCGCGACCGGGGGGTCGGCGCTTCGGCCCCCCGGGCATTCACCTACGGAGGATTAAACCCACCACAGCGCCCCGCCCGGCGAGCGGCAGTTAGGAAAAACTCTGCGGTCCGTGGCGCCGGATCGCTAGTTGAACGGGCGTTCCCACGGCGGCTTGCCACTCGGCCCGTGGATTCGCGTATCGTACACGCGGAAGCCCGTATTCCCGTTCTTCTGAGAGTAGATCTGACCCTGGAACAACCAGTGCCGGGTGTATCCTCGAGCCCCCACGATGCGGCGGTCCTGGTTGATGACGTAGCCCGTGAATCCGTCCGGGCTGTAGATCTTGCCGTCGCTGATCCAGTAGCCGGTATCCATGTCTCACCCGCCTGTGCTAGATTCGGCGGCGCCGCCGCCCTCGCGTCGGGACGACGGCGCCTGAGAAACGGACAGGGACGGTCACCTGGCGGGGTTGCGGTGTCGATCGGCCTGTTTCGCTGTAGGGCGATTTCATTACGGGCAAGAAATGCGCCGTCGTGCCCGGCCCGAGAGAACCACGTTCGCCTGCGATTTCCTCGGCCCCGTTCGTCCCGCCGCCCGCCCGCCGCAATTTCGATCGACAACTCGCTGCAGGTCGCCTGCAAAGTTTTCAAGCCCGGCCTCCAGGCGGTCCAACGCACAGGATCCGCGTCGACGCGGCCGCTGGTCGATCGAACCAGCTCGCCCTACTTTTCTCTGCGATTCGTCCCCGGAATCGGCCCGCTGGGCCACATCCGCGAACGCTCGAGGACTCGATGGGATGAGATCGCTGCCGCGCACCGGAAGGTATCCGCTCATCGCGGGCCTCGTCGCCGCGCTGGTCGTCCACGGATGCGGAGAGGCGCCGCGCAACGACGGCCCGGCCGTCGAGGCCCGGGCCGAATCCGCCGACAGATCGTCCCGGGCACCGGGTCGTCCGGCGGCCTCGCTACGCATCCTGAGCTACAACATCCGTCACGGCGAAGGCTTCGACAGCACGGTCAACCTCAAGCGCGTGGCCCGGCTGATTCGTCGCCTGGACGCCGACGTGGTCGCTCTGCAGGAGGTCGACAGTTTCGTCGAGCGGTCGTTCGGTGTGGACCAGGCGGCGGTTCTCGGGTCGCTCACCGGGATGAACGCCCTATTCGGCGGCTTCTTCGACTACCAGGGCGGCCGCTACGGCATGGCGATCCTCTCCCGTTACCCGATCATCTCTCAGCAGAACGAAACGCTTCCCGAAGGAGCCGAGCCGCGGACGGCGCTGGCCGTTCGAACCCGTCTCCAGCCCGACGGGCCCGAGCTCACCGTGGTCGGGATACACCTTTATGCGACGGACGAGGAGCGCTACGTGCAGGCGCAGCGAATCATCGAATTGTTCGGGGATTTCGACGAACCGGTCGTGCTCGCCGGCGACTTCAATTCGACGCGGGAGTCCAGGGTGATGGCCGTCCTGCGCGATCACTTCACCGTGCCGCTGAAGGCAGACGAAGGCCTCACGTTTCCGGCGCGCGAACCGGAACGCGAGATCGACTATATCCTGTTTCGGCCCGACCACCGCTTTCGCGTCCTGGACCACGAGGTCATGGACGAGCGGCTCATCTCGGACCATCGGCCCGTCATTCTGGACGTCATCATCGAGTAGTAGAGCCATCGATCACCCGGAGCTGCAAAGCCATGACCATCGATCGACGCGACTTCATCAGGGCAAGTGCCGGCGCCGCGCTCGGCGTTTCGTTGTGGCCTGAACCGCTGTCAGCACACGATGCCGCCGCCGCCGACAGGGTGAGGCTCGGCTTCATCGGCGTCGGGGGTCGGGGCACCTGGCTCATGAGGCTGGCGCTCCAGCGAGAAGACTGCGAAGTGAAGGCCGTGTGCGACATCAAGCCGGACCGCGTCGCGCGCGCCCAGGACCTGGCAGACGAGGCCACCGGTCGCCGGCCACGCGGGTTCGCTGAGGGCGAAGAGGATTATCTGAACCTGGTCGAGCGCGATGACATCGATGCCGTGATCATCGCCACGCCGTGGACATGGCACACCCCACAGGCGGTGGCGGCCATGGAGGCCGGCAAGTGGGTTGGGGTCGAAGTGCCCGCCGCCATGACCGTGCAGGGCTGCTGGGATCTGGTCAACACGTCGGAGCGCACCGGCATGCCCTGCATGATCCTCGAGAACGTCTGCTACCGGCGCGACGTGATGGCGGTGCTCAACATGGTCCGCCAGGGGATGTTCGGCGAGCTGATCCACTGCCAATGCGGCTATCAGCACGACTTGCGTGGGATCAAGTTCAATCCCGGCGCCGAATTCGGACCCGGCGCCAACGGTGAGGCCGAGTGGCGTACGGAACATTCGATCCGCCGCAACGGCGATCTGTACCCCACCCACGGCGTCGGCCCCGTGGCCAAGATGCTGAACATAAACTCCGGCAACCGCTTCCTGACACTGACCTCCACGGCGACGAAGAGCCGGGGGCTGCACGACTACGTCGTCCGGGTCGGCAGCGAGGTCCATCCCAACTCGGACATCGAGTTCAAGCTCGGCGACATCGTGACCACGGTCATCAAATGCGCCGGCGGCGAGTCGATCGTCGTCAGCCACGACACGAACCTGCCGCGACCTTACTCCCTCATGTTCCGGGTGCAGGGGACACGCGGCCTCTGGATGAACGACGGCCGCTCCATCTACATCGAGGATGTCAGCCCCCAGCCGCACCGCTGGGAAGATTTCGCAGGTTATCAGCAGCGCTACGACCACCCGCTCTGGCAGCGATACGAGGACCGGGCGGCCGGATCGGGCCACGGCGGCATGGATTTCTTCGTGCTCCACGCCTTCGTCGAGTCGTTCAAGCGCGGCGTCCAGCCGCCCATCGACGTCTACGATGCCGCCGCCTGGAGCGTGATCGCGCCCCTCTCCGAGACCTCGGTCGCCAACGGCAGCGCGCCGGTCCGTTTCCCCGACTTCACCCGGGGCGCCTGGGTTACGCGACGCGAGATCCTCGGCCTTAGCGGCGAGTACTAGCTGCGTCGTCTCCGTCGTTGATCGACGCCGAAAGGAGGATCGCCACGCTGGCCCACACGCCCCATCTCGAGCTCCTGCGGCAGCGGTTCGAGGAGAACTACGGCTCCTCCGAGCGGGCCACGCTCGTCGTCGCTCCGGGCCGCGTCAATCTCATGGGCGACCACATCGACTACAACGGTCTGTCGGTCCTGCCCATGGCGATCCAGCGTCACATGGCGCTGCTTTACCGAGAGCGCGATGACCGCAGCGTTCGGCTCGTGAGCAGCGATCCCCGCTTTCCCAACCGCGAGTTCCAGCTCGCCGACCAGATCGCGCCGGGCGAGGAGGGCGACTGGAGCGACTACGCCAGGGCCGCGTGCCAGGCGATCGTCCAGCGATACCAGGTGGGGCGCGGCTTCGACGCGGTGATTCATTCCGACATACCCATCGCCGCCGGGCTCGCCTCGTCCTCGGCCTTGCTCGTCGCCTCCGCCCTGGCCGCCCTCCACGCCAACGACGTATGGACCGAAAAGATGGAGCTGGCGGTCGTGCTCGCCGAGGCCGAGCACTACGTGGGGACGCGGGGCGGCGGCATGGACCAGGCCATCTGCCTGGCCGCGCGCCGCCATTCGGCCAGCCGGATCGATTTCGATCCGCTGCGGCTCACCGCGCATCCGATACCTCCGGAATGGCATTTCGTCATCGCGTTCAGTCTGGTGCGGGCCGAGAAATCGGGCGCCGCGCTCGAGACGTATAATCTTCGCACCGAGGAGTCCGGGCAGGCGCTGCAGGGGATGACCGACTCGCTGGGCCACTCGGGCGAGATCGATTCGTACTCGGACCTGCTGGCCGAGTACCACGCCAACGAGCTCATCGCGAAGTCGGGCGACGTTCTCGACGAGACGCTCATGCGACGCTTCGTTCATGTCGTCACCGAGGGCATGCGTGTCCGCCAGGCCGAAAAGGCACTGCATTCGTATGACATGAGAGCGTTCGGCGAGCTGATGAGCGAGTCGCACGAGAGCTTGCGGGAGAGCTTCGAGGTGAGCACGCCGGAGCTGGACGAGCTGGTCGAAATCGCCGTCCGAGCCGGTGCCGTCGGCGCGCGTCTCACCGGCGCCGGCCTGGGCGGCAGCGTCGTGGCGTTGTGCTCGGACTCGAAATCGAAGAAGGTTCTCAAAGCCCTGGCCGACCGCTTCTACAAAAAACGCAACAAGAGGCGTGACCTGGGCGCCGCTCTCGACGACCTGATGTTCGTGGCCGAGCCATCGGCCGGCGCTTCGGTCACCCCGCTCTGAACCGCGTGCCGGTAGAGCCGCGCGATCGCGTTTCGCCTCCTCGCGCGTCGAACCGCGCCCGACTCGGCTTCGTCCTGTCCGGGGTCGTGGGGTTGGGCTTCTTCCTGCTGCCCGTGCCGGTCGGCGGCCGGCTCACCGTTCCCTTCGATATCGCGATCGGCTGGATTACGGACAGCGCTCCAGGCGCCGTCGCGCTCTATTGCCTGACCATCATCCTCGCCGGGGCCGTCGTGTCGGTCGCGGCGGCTCGGAAACGGCCAATCGAAGGCACGTTCCTGGATGGGTTTCGAACGGCGCCGGTCATCCTGGCGATGCGTGCACTGGGGGCCGTGCTGGCCCTGGTCTTCTTCTTCGAGATCGGTCCGGCCATGCTGCTGCAGCCGGGGATCGCGGATCTGATGTGGGCGGCGCTCGCCTTTTCGGTGGGCGTGATCATCCCGATCGGAGCGGCTTTTCTGGTCCTGCTCGTCCGCTACGGGGTGCTGGAGTTCATCGGCACGCTAATGCGGCCTGTCATGCGGCCCGCCTTCCGGCTGCCCGGACGCTCGGCGCTCGACAGTGTCACCTCGTGGGTGGGAAGCTACTCGGTAGGGCTTTACCTGACCCGCGAGCTGCTGCACGACGGGTACTACAGCAAGCGTGAGGCGTACACGATCGCGACGTGCTTCTCGACGGTGAGCATCGGGTTCGTTGCGGTGGTCGCTCAGACGCTCGACCTGCTACACCTGTTTCCGCTCATCTTCGTCATCTACTTCGTCTGCATCTACCTGCTCACCGCGATCCTGGCGCGAACCTGGCCCACCACTTCGGTGCCGGACGCGTACCTGGCCGAGCCGCAGCCGGAAGCCGAACGCCCCAGCCACCGCGGGATTCTGCAGGAGGCCTGGACTCGGGCCGTGCGTCAGGCCGAGGACGCGCCGGGGCTCTGGCGCACGCTGGGTCGAGGGTTCGGCGACGGCCTCGTCCTCGCCGCGACGATCCTCGGGAGCATCCTGGCCGTCGGCACCGCCGCCCTGCTGCTGGCTCGGGAGACACCGGCCTTCGAATGGCTCGGGCGACCGCTGGTTCCCGTCCTCTCCGCCCTGGGCATACCCGATGCCGGGACCGTCGGGCCCGCGGTCCTGGTCGGGATCACCGAGATGTACATCCCGGCCCTGCTGGTCACCGAGGCGGCCCTGCCGGCCCGCTTCTTCGTTGCCGTGCTGTCGGTGAGCCAGCTGATCTTCTTCTCGTCGATGGGTCCGATGGTGCTGGACATGTTCCGACGCATCCCGGTGCGCGCCTGGGAGCTGGTGGCGCTGTTCCTGATCCGGACGGCGATCCTGGTACCTCTGCTGGCGGGGACGAACGCGCTCCTGCGCTGGGGCGGGGTACTCTGACGCTACAGCAAAAATCGGCGTGAGGGTGGGAGATCAGATCGCCCGTCGGGCGGCGGAATGCTCTATCTTCAATTTCCAACTTCCAAAGCGAAGGTTCAATGATCACAGTCAATTCTCAATCTTCAAGCAAACTAACGCACTAACGTACTAACGCACCGTTCAGCCCCCGCACCGGACACGCCGGAAGCGAAACTCCCTCCGGTTCCCGCCCGTCCCGTCGTCGATCTCGGCGACCAGCGAGTCGGACGATAGCCGGCGGTAGGTGATCCGACGCGGGTAATCGTGTTCCGGGTTCTCGAACGTCGCCAGACCTTCGGCGACGGCCGTCGACCGGAACTCGGTCACGGCCTGGCTCGATGGGTCGGCTCGATACACCAGCGCCGAG
>JABAHS010008750.1_pt1 | contig 92200 bp, 76 predicted proteins | sample 7062111 | NCBI WGS metagenome assembly JABAHS01 (sample SAMN14534600, study PRJNA622989) | marine sediment metagenome | biome: marine biome [ENVO:00000428]; feature: marine pelagic biome [ENVO:01000023]; material: deep marine sediment [ENVO:00002113]; isolation source: pool of 4 deep marine... | reverse complement strand
AGGCAACAATTTCAATGCATTCGCATCGATGTGCCGGCGCGCCGCGAGCAGCGCTTATGAAGCGCTGGGTGAAGGCGGCAAGCTGAGGGCTTTCGAAGAGATCGTCATTGCACAGGATATCGCCGGCATAGACGACGACACGTTCGCGCCGATCAAGACGATCCTGTTCGACGCCTACGAAGAAGAAGACCTGCCGCTTCTGAACCGGTCGCAAGCCGGCATTCTGCTCGAAGTCCTCAAGGACATGTTCTACCAGTGCTTCGTGCGCCGCGGAAAACTCACGCGCGCGCTCAAGGTCCGCCGCTTCTTCGTCCAGGAAAGCGGCAACGACATGCAATCTACCGCTTAGGCGCGTCGAAAGAAATCGAGTGGATGTTCTCGATCGGGTGAATGTCGACGCCATCCGTGACCGAATCATAGAGGAACACGTACTGTTGCGTCGTGCCCAGCAGCAATGAAGTCACAGGCGGCCGTTCGTCGGTGAATATGACCTGGATGGTCTTGCCTTCCCCGCGTTTCGTATCTCTAGCCTTGTCGACCGAATAGGCATAAATAAACGTCAGCACGATCGCTACAAGACCGAGATTATTGGCCTTGCGATATCCTGGCGATCCGTACCATCTGACCCACTTGCTGTGCTGTTTTCGCCCGGAGCGCCGGCTCATCGCATTGTCAAAAAGCACGAGCCCGATCGCGAGGCCAACGAGGAGCCAGGTNNAAACATTGATTCCGAACCGGCTTAAATAGGCCCACGAATAGAACATGCCGATCACGGAAGCCGCGACATAAAGCACGGAAATAATGAGCGCCGGGTGGTCCCGCAAGACTCTTTTGAAGTTGCTGTCCATGCCGCCTAGCCTATCGCAACTCGCACATTGCGGAACATGCGCATCCATGGACCGTCTTTGCCCCAGTCATCCGGATGCCAGGAATTCTGCATTGTGCGTGCCACGCGTTCGGGGTGCGGCATCATGATCGTCACGCGACCATCGTCATTCGACAAGCCGCAAATACCATCGAGCGATCCGTTCGGATTGGCCGGATAAGTGTCCGCGACGTTTCCATAGTTGTCTACGTAGCGCACGGCCACAAGGTGCGAAGCCATGTAGCGGTCGGTTTCTTCGATAAAGCTGGCGCGGCCTTCGCCATGCGACGTCGCTATAGGCATGCGCGAACCGGCCATCCCTTCCAGAAAGACAGAAGGGCTTTCGAGAACCTCGACGAGACTGAGGCGCGCCTCGAACTGCTCCGATGTATTGCGCAGAAAACGCGGCCAGTGATCGGCGCCCGGAATCAGTTCCCGCAGGTGCGACAGCATCTGGCAGCCATTGCAGACTCCGAGCGCAAAAGTGTCCGGGCGTTCGAAAAAGGCCTGGAACTCGTCGCGTGTGCGTGAGTGATACAGGATCGACTTGGCCCAGCCGCCGCCGGCGCCAAGCACATCGCCGAAGGAAAAACCGCCGCATGCCACCAGGCCCTGATAGTCCGACAGACTGTCGCGGCCGCTCAGGAGATCGCTCATGTGAACGTCGACTGCCGTAAAGCCCGCGCGCACGAAGGCAGCGGCCATCTCGTATTGGCTGTTCACGCCCTGCTCTCTGAGTATCGCCACGCGCGGCCCCGCAGTGCCGCGATAAGGCCGCGCGATATCGTCCGAGGGGTCGAATGTAAGGTCGACGTTGAGACCGGGATCGTCGTCATCCAGTATCCGCTCATACTCTTCCAGCGCCGTGGCGGGATTGTCACGAAGCGCTTGAATGCGATAGCTCACCGAAGACCATTCGCGCTGCAGCGAGCTGCGATCAAGGCGCAGCACGACATCATCGCCGCTGCGGATCGTCAACACAGGCTCCCGTTCTACGCGACCGATCGCAGTAGCCCTGGCTCCGGCGCGATCGAGCACCATCTGTACCTGCGTCAGCTTGTTCTTGGCGACCTGTACGACGGCGCCCGGCTCTTCCGCAAACAGTTGCGCGAGCAACTCGTCGCCGGTTCCGTCCAGCTGCAGAGTCATGCCGAGGCGGCTCGCGAACATCATTTCCGCCGCCGCGGCGAGCAGGCCGCCGTCACTCCTGTCGTGATAGGCCAGCAGCATATCGCGCTCGTTCAATTCCTGGATTGCGGCAAAAAGGCTCTTAAGCGATTCCGCGTCATCGAGATCCGGCGTTTCGCCTCCCGGGCGATTGAATGCCTGCGCCAGGCAGGAACCGCCGAGCCGGTTGCGGCCGTTCCCCAGGTCGAACAGCAGCAGGTAGCTCTGCTCCTCCGTTGCCCGAAGCTGCGGCGTGAGGTGTCTGCGAACATCCGTAACCGGCGCGAAAGCCGAAACGATCAGTGACACGGGCGACACGACCTGATATTCGTCCTCGCCCTCCTGCCAGCGCGCGCGCAACGACATCGAGTCTTTGCCGACCGGAATCGCGATACCCAGTTCCCGGCATAATTCGTCACCAACGGCCTTGACGGTGTCGAACAGGTTCGCGTCCTCGCCCGGATGGCCTGCCGCAGCCATCCAGTTTGCGGACAGTCGAATCTTGCTTATGTCCGAGATGGGCGCAGCGGCGATATTAGTGACCGCTTCGGCCACGGCCATGCGGCCCGATGCCGGCGCGTTCATCACGGCAAGCGGCGTGCGCTCACCCATCGCCATCGCCTCGCCCGTCACATTCTCGAATCCGGTTGCCGTGATCGCAACGTCACTGACTGGTACCTGCCAGGGCCCGACAAGCTGATCGCGCACGCTCAGTCCGCCGACCGTCCGGTCTCCTATATGTATAAGGAAGGACTTGTCCGCAACTGCCGGGAAACGCAGCACACGCATAACGGCGTCTTCGAGCGCTATGCCCGACAGATCCAGTCTTGTCTGCTCGGCTTCGACATGCCCAACGTCGCGCATCATTTTTGGCGGATTGCCGAGCAGCATCTCCATCGGCATATCGACGGCACGATTTTCGAACACGCTGTCGTCGACGACGAGACGGCCGTCATCCGTCAGGGTGCCGATCACATATACCGGACACCGTTCGCGCTCGCACATCGCTTCGAACTCCTCGATGCGGTCCTCGCCGATAATAAGCACGTAGCGTTCCTGGGCTTCGTTGCACCAGATACCCATGGGAGACATGCCCGGTTCCGCGTTGTCGACGTCGCGCAGCTGGATCCTGGCGCCGCGTTTACTGTGGTCCACAGCTTCGGGCACTGCGTTGGACAGACCGCCTGCACCGATATCGTGAATCAGCAGAATCGGATTGTCCGTGCCCATCTGCCAGCAGCGGTCGATGACTTCCTGGGCGCGCCGCTGCATCTCGGGATTGCCGCGCTGCACCGACGCGAAATCGAGGTCTTCGCTGCTCGTTCCGCTGGCCAGACTCGACGCCGCGCCACCTCCCAGCCCGATAAGCATGGCGGGGCCGCCGATGATGACGATTTTCGCGCCGACAGGTACGTCGATCTTGCCGGCGTGCTCTTCTCGCACATTGCCGACACCGCCCGCGATCATTACCGGCTTGTGGTAACCGCGAATCTCGTTTTCCGGTAATCCCGGTACGGAAGATTCGAACGTGCGGAAGTAACCCAGCAGGTTGGGCCGGCCGAATTCGTTGTTGAATGCCGCACCACCGATCGGCCCCTCGATCATGATCTCCAGCGGCGTCGCCATGCGATCTGGATGCGGGAATTCGATCTCCCAGGGCTGCTCGAAATCGGGAATGCGCAGATGTGACACGGTAAAGCCCGTGAGGCCCGCCTTGGGTTTCGCTCCGAGACCTGTTGCGCCTTCGTCACGAATCTCGCCGCCCGAGCCCGTCGCAGCACCCGGGAACGGCGATATCGCCGTCGGATGATTGTGCGTCTCGACTTTCATGAGGATATGCACGGGCTCATCGCAGTATCGGTACTCCCGATCCTCGTGCGACGGCACCAGCCGCGCGCCCTTCCAGCCCTCGATGACCGCGGCATTATCCGAATATGCGGAAATCACGCCTTCCGGGCTCGCTGCGGTCGTCGACTTGATCATGCCGAACAGGCGTTCGTCCCTGGCGGCGCCATCGATCACCCAGCTCGCGTTAAAAATCTTGTGGCGGCAATGTTCCGAGTTGGCCTGTGCGAACATCATGAGTTCGGCATCGGTAGGATTCCGTTCCAGGCGCTCATAATTTTCGACGAGATAGTCGATCTCGTCTGCGGACAGGGCCAGGCCGAGTTCCGTGTTCGCTCTTTCCAGCGCATCGCGACCCTCGTCGAGCAGGTTCACGGTTGTGAGCGGCTGCGGCGAATGTGCTTCGAACAGAGCCGCAGCCTCTTCGCCGCTCGTGAGCAGCGCGTCAGTCATGCGATCGTAAAGCAGGGCGCCAAGCGCACGAGCATCGCCGTCGCTGATCTTGCCCTTGAACTGCAAGCCGTAACAGATTCCACGCTCGATCCGTTCGACCGCTTCGATATCGCAGGCCAGCGCGATGTCGGTGGCCTTACTCGACCAGGGCGAAATCGTTCCCGGGCGTGGCACGACATAGATTAACGTCGCCCCTTTGCTGAGCTTGCCCGGCTTCTCACCCGACAACAGCAGCGCGTTCAGTCGCTCTTTGCTCTTACCCGACAAGGACGCATTCAGCGCGATGAAATAGCTGAAGCGGGCCTCGATGGATTTGACACGCTCGTCCGCGTCCTGCAGCGAACGCAACAGTTTCGCGAGACGAAAATCAGATAGCGCCGGCTGGCCGGGCAGTTCCAGCATGTCAACGCGAATTTGAGTGTCCAGGTCAGTTGCGGGTGTGGACAATCAGCCGCTCCTACGATTTCGAGGAATCGCCGGGAGTATAAACGGGCATGGGGAATTGAGCGACGTTGCCTTCGATTTTCGAAATCTTGCTCGTGCCCTGCTTCTCGACTTCGTCAATGCGGATGATCGAATGCAAGGGAAGATAAGTCCGGCTTACGTGCTCGAACTCGGATTTGATCTTTTCCTCGGAAGGGTCGACCACCACGCTGGTGCGCTCGCCGAAGACGAGCTGCTCGACCTCGATGAAGCCGAACATGGCGCCATGGCCCACGTGCCGGGCGTAGATCTCGTAGACCTGTCCCTGGCTCATGAAAACGACCTTGTAGAGAGTTTCCTTGCCCACTGATTACCGATCCTGCTGCGAGGGCGCGTAGTTTACCCAAATCTAGGTGATAAAGACGTAAAAAGACACCGGGCCGAGGGCCCGGGACGTCAATGCCGTCGACCGCTTGTATCAACGTCGCGGCCCCCCTGCAGGTTTTCGATATATGGTAATTATCACTCATATTTCTCTGCCAGTGCGACGGCGGACAATGCTGAATTATGTGAACTGGGTATCAGCGCAGGCCTTTGATTCGGCGCAATATTTCGAGTGTCATGACACTCCAGCTCGAAATAGTCTCGGAACACCGGGAAATCGTCGGCGACGACGCGGTACACGTCTTTCGTGAGGAAGGCGGCACGATCGGCCGTTCGCTGCAGAGCGACTGGATTCTGCCCGATCCGGATCGCTACATATCCGGCCGCCACGCGACGATCGATTTCAAGGGCGGTATCTATTACCTCGTCGACACCAGTTCGAACGGCGTCTACCTCAATGGTGACTGCGAGCCGCTGGGCAAGGGCAATCCGCGGCGCCTTTTCAACGGCGACCGTTTGCGCATGGGCGATTTCGAGATCGTCGTTTCGATCGACTCCGGTGAAAGCGTAGAGATGCCCGCGGCCGAACCCCTGGACGGCATGCGTGAGCACACGCAGTCGCTCGTCGAAGAAGACCCGCTGAAAACCGGCATGCTGCTTCTCGACGAGGAGGAAATCACCGGTGATGACGACTTCCAGTCGGCGCTGTTTGACGAGTCTGCGGATACCGGGGTTGTCGAGCCTGAAGAAGAATCTGTCGACGAAACGACAAAAGAGAAAGACTCGCACGAGACGACTCCGCTCAACGAGGCCAATCTCGTCGCGACCGACCTGCTGGATTCATTCCTGGACGGTATCGGAATCAACAGGGCCGAGCTGCGTCCGGACACCGATCTCGCTGAACTGATGCAGAATGCGGGCGAAGTCATGCGCGAATTCGTCGAAGGCACAACTGCGCTACTCGCAAGTCGCGCGAACCTGAAGAATGCGTTCAGGCTGGATCAGACGACCGTTTTGCCGCGGCACAACAACCCGATCAAGCTGTCTGCCAATGTCAAGGATTCCATAATGCAGCTTCTTGTCGGCAGGGAGGGCGAGTACCTCGGTCCGCGTGACGCCGTCCGTGAGGTCTGCCGCGATCTGCTTTTCCACCAGGATGCATTCCTCGAGGCCATGAACGCTGCGTTTCTCGAGTTCGCCGATCGTTTCGAGCCGGATGAGTTGCGGGAAAGTTTCGATCGCTCCGCCGGCAGCAGCTTCCTGAAGAAATTTGCGAGCAGGAAGAAATATTGGGACATGTATTGCGACCTTTACCCGATCCTTACCGAGAAAGGCAGCAGTCGCTTCCCGCAAATGTATGCCGAAGAATTCGTCCGCGCCTACGAGCGTCAGATCGCCGAGTACAAGCGCCTTGGCGGCCTGGACACGCACCTGAAGGAAACCGTCGTCCTCCAGAAGAACGACGTGGAAGACTTCGACGAGACGACCGACGATCTCGACGTGACGGATCCGGAACTTGCGGCAATCGACGTCGGCGAACTCGAGGCCGCACTCGCCAACGACGACGACGTCGCTAACGGCTAGGCCGCGCGGTTCTGCCGGTTTTCGATCAGATCGTCGACGACGCTCGGGTCGGCCAGCGTCGACGTATCGCCCAGCTCGCCGTAGTCATCCGCCGCGACCTTGCGCAGGATGCGGCGCATGATCTTGCCCGAGCGGGTCTTCGGCAAGCCGGGCGCCCACTGGATCAGATCCGGCTTGGCAATCGGGCCGATTTCCTTGCGCACCCACTGCTGCAACTCGGCGCGCAGCTCGTCACGCGGCTCGATCCCCTCCATGAGAGTGACATAGGCATAAATGCCCTGCCCTTTGATGTCGTGCGGATAGCCAACAACAGCGGCTTCGGCGACATTTTCGTGCGCCACGAGCGCGCTTTCGACCTCAGCCGTTCCCATACGATGGCCGGATACGTTCAGTACATCGTCGACTCGTCCCGTGATCCAGTAATAGCCATCCTCGTCGCGTCTCGCGCCGTCGCCCGTGAAATAGGCGCCCTCGAAGGTCGCGAAATAGGTATCGACGAAGCGTTCATGGTCACCGTAAACCGTGCGCATCTGGCCGGGCCAGCTGTCAGCAATGATCAGGTTTCCTTCGACGGCGCCTTCGAGGATTTTGCCCTCGCCGTCCACGATTTTCGGCTCTATGCCGAAGAACGGCCGGGTTGCAGAACCCGGCTTGAGATCCGTGGCGCCCGGCAGCGGGGTAATCAGGATGCCGCCCGTTTCCGTCTGCCACCAGGTATCGACGATCGGGCAACGGCCGTCGCCGACGACTTCGTAGTACCAGTTCCACGCTTCGGGGTTGATCGGTTCGCCGACGGAGCCGAGCAAACGCAGGCTCTTTCTCGATGTCTTCTTGACCGGCTCGTCGCCTTCTCGCATCAGCGCGCGAATCGCGGTCGGCGCCGTATAGCAAATATTGACGTCGTGCTTGTCGCATACCTCCCAGAAGCGCGACGACGTCGGATAGTTCGGCACGCCTTCGAACATTAGCGAGATTGCGCCATTGGCAAGCGGCCCGTACACGATGTAACTGTGGCCCGTTACCCAGCCTACGTCGGCCGTGCACCAGTACACGTCGCCGGGGTGGTAGTCGAAAACATATTCATGCGTCATCGAGGCGTAGACCATGTAGCCGCCCGTCGTATGCAGGACGCCTTTCGGCTTGCCCGTCGAGCCAGAGGTATAAAGTATGAACAGCGGATCTTCCGCGTTCATCTCCTCGCAGGGGCAGTCGGCGTCGACCTCGGCCTCGAGATCGTGCAACCACGCATCGCGGCCCTCGACCCAGTTGATATCGGCGCCCGTATTCTTTACGACGAGAACTTTCTCCAGCGTCGTCACATCCGGATTCTCGAGCGCTGCGTCGACGTTGGCTTTCAATGGCACGATCTTGCCACCGCGCAGGCCCTGGTCGGCCGTCACGACAATATTCGATTCGCAATCGATGATCCGCCCCGCCAGTGCATCCGGCGAGAAGCCGCCGAACACGACCGAATGGATTGCGCCTATTCTCGCGCACGCCAGCATGGAGATTGCGGCCTCGGGAATCATCGGCATATAAAGCGTTACACGGTCGCCTTTTTTGGCACCCAGCGCCTTCAGCGCATTGGCGAATTTGCATACGCGCTCATGCAATTCCCTGTAAGTAATCTTCAGGTCACGCGAGGGATCATCTCCTTCCCAGATAATCGCTACGGCGTCGCCCTTATTGTCCAAGTGACGGTCAATGCAGTTGTAGCAGGCGTTCAGCGAGCCGTCGTCGAACCACCTGATGTGCAGATCGTCCCTGGCAAAGGAAACGTCCTTGACCCTGGTAAACGGCTTGATCCAGTCAATGCGTTTCGCTTGCTCGGCCCAGAATCCTTCCGGGTCCTCGATCGACCGCGCATACATTTCCTTGTAGCCCGCCTCGTCGATCAGCGCGCGTGCTTTTGTCTCCTCACTAACGGGATAGATGTCACTCATGATTCAAGACCTTTTTTCTTAACGAGCAGTCAGTCGCCTGGCCAACTGCAAAATTCTTCGTGCCTGCACGAGATGCGGGCGGTCGATCATCTCACCATCCAAGCCGAGCGTGCCAGCACCCGGATTGGTTTCGAACAGCGTAACGATGCGCTCTGCTTTTTCTACCTCCGCGGCCGTCGGTACGAACGCCTGGTTGATGACATCGACCTGGGCCGGATGGATGGCGAGCATGCCGGAAAACCCGTCGCGTCTCGCATTTCGCGCATAGCCTGCCAAGCCGTCGAGGTTCCTGTAATCCGTATAGACCGTATCCACAGCGGGAACTTCCGCGGCCGCTGCGGCGAACAGGCACATTGACCGGGCGAACTGATAAGGCGGCAGCCAGTCACCGGACTCGTCTTTGTTCGCCGTCGCGCCGAGTGCCACGCTCAGGTCTTCGGCGCCCCACGTGAGGCCTGCAAGACGTGGTGTGGCATTGACATAGCCATCCAGCGCGAACAAGGCCTCGGGACGTTCCGTGACCAACGGCAGAATCTGTGTCGAGCCAGCCTCCAGGTTGTGGGCGAGTTCGAGATCGTGCAGAAACTCGGCAAGCATCCGAGCGTCCGCCGCCGAACGTGCTTTCGGCAACAGGATCCCGGCCGGCCTCGATGGCATCACGGCCTGGAGATCGGCGACGGCATCATCGGTGTCGATTGGATTGATTCGAACCCAGATTTCGTCCTTTCCGGCGATGAATTCACGGGCCAGTTCGCGCGCGCCCGCCCGCGCTTCCGCTGCAACGGAATCCTCGAGATCGACGATGATGGCATCGGCCCCGGCACTCTCGGCTTTTGCGAGCTTGCGCTCGCTATCGCCGGGAACGAACAGGTAGCTGCGATTCATGGCTTCCTGAGCATCAACGCCGTGCGCTTGCACTCACCGACGAGTTCGTCGTGCTGGTTATAGGCACGGTGCGCGAATGTGACGATGCCGTTATCGGGACGCGATTTACTCTCGCGCAGCTCGAGCACCTCGGTCTCGACGCGAATCGTGTCGCCATGAAACAGCGGCTTCGGAAAACGGACTTCGTCCCAGCCGAGATTGGCGACAGTTGTGCCGTGCGTCGTGTCATTGACCGAAATGCCGACCATGAATCCGAGTGTGAGTGCGCTATTGACGATTGGACGGCCAAACTCCGTGTTCTTCATGTATTCGGCATCGAGATGCAATGACGCTGGATTGTGCGTCATCGTTGTGAACAGCACGTTATCGGCCTCGGTAATCGTTCGGCGTATCGGGTGGTTGAAGCGCTGTCCAACCGTGAATTCTTCAAAGTACAATCCAGGCATATCGAACCTGCCGTGCCAGCATATGGCCGAATGATACGGCAATATCTCCATCCAAAGGAGGGGTGGCGATGGGCATAACACGACGCGAGTTCAGCAAAATCAGTCTTGGCGTTGCAACGGCAGTGACCGTTGGCATGCCGGCCATGGCCGGCCCTTCCGATTTTGTAAAACGCCCGATTCCATCGACGGGGGAAATGATCCCGATCATCGGCCTCGGTACCAATCGCTACGGTGTAGGGGATGGCGAGACGGCGCGAGCACCGTTGCGCGCGGCATTGAAACGATTCTCCGAGCTCGGCGGCACCGTGATCGATACGGCTCCGATGTACCGGAGCTCCGAATCCGTGCTCGGCGACCTGATCGCGGAACTGGGCATTCGCGGTGACCTGTTTGTTGCAACCAAGCAGGACCGCACGAGCGGCGAAGAAACGGTCGCGCAGATGCACGAGTCATTGAGGAGGCTCAGAACGGACCAGGTCGACCTGATGCAGGTCCACAATCTGCTCGGCTGGCGAGACGCCCTGCCATTGATGCGCAAATGGAAAGACGAGGGCCGCATTCGATATATCGGCATCACGACATCGCGTGGCAGTCAATACGGCGACTTCGAACACATAATGCGTAAGGAGGACCTCGATTTCGTGCAGCTGAACTATTCGGTCGAACAGCGGCAGGCGGCCGACCGACTGATGCCGCTCGCCGCGGATCGCGGCATGGCGGTGATGATCAACCGGGCGTTCGGCGGCGGTCGGATATTCGCGGCCGTCGGCGACCGGCCGGTGCCGGAATGGGCGCGCGAATTCGACTGTGCAACATGGGCCCAGGTGCTGCTCAAGTACGCCCTTTCTCACCCGGCGGCGACCGTCGCGATTCCGGGCATGACCAAGGCTCACCACGTCGACGACAACATGATGGCCGGTCACGGGCGTATGCCGGACGCGCCGGAAAGGAAAAAAATCGAGGCGTTTTACGACGCTCTCTGAATCGCTTGGCTGATCAGCCGCTTTGCATCATCGGCGCCTCGCCAGTCGCCGATCTTGACCCATTTGCCGGGCTCGAGGTCCGTGTAGTGTTCGAAGAAATGTTCGATCTGCTGCGGCGTGATCCCCGCTAAATCACCTGCGTTTTGCACATGCTCGTAACGCTTTGTCAACGCCGTGCAAGGTGCGGTAATGGACATTCGAGACGCATGGGTCTATTCGCCGCCAAGCAGGATTGCAGCCACCAGCAGGATAACGACGAGTACCTGCAGCGCAACGCGCTCCCACATAAATTTCTCGGCATGTTCTTTGTCGTATTTTCCGCCGAGCGCCATCGAGCGCAGCCCGAGCCCGAGCACGACGATCGTCGCGATTAATGCCGCAATGATGAGCAAGGTAATGGTGGGCATGGCAGCCTCCCCTGTCGGCCGGACTCAAGTGGAATCCTGAGCCTCAGGATAGCGCGGCCCGTCCTGTCCGCAATCGAGGCATCTACGGATGCCGAAATTAACAATCGTCATATGCTCGGGGTGTTGCTAATCTTGATAAATGGGGATTTTCCAGGAACTCAAGCGCAGAAACGTGTTTCGCGTCGGCATTGCCTACGTGGTGCTCAGCTGGCTGCTGCTGCAGGTTACGGACGTCGTTGTTCCGATCCTGGAACTGCCGGACTGGGTAGCAAAATTCGTGCTGTTCCTGCTCCTGCTCGGCTTTCCCCTGGTGCTGTTTTTTGCCTGGGCCTATGAGCTGACGCCCGAAGGCCTGAAGAGAGAGAAAGATGTCGACCGCAGCCAGTCCATAACGGCACGGACCGGCAAGAAGCTCGACCGCGCGATTATCGCCATCCTCGCCATCGCCGTCGCCATGCTGCTGGTCGACCGTTTCTTGCTCGGCACGTCACCGGTATCCGGGCAGCAGGTGTCAGGCATGGAAACTGGTGACAAGTCAGTGGCCGTCCTGCCGTTCGTCGCGATGAGCAGCGGACCCGATGACGAGTTCTTCGCCGACGGCCTGACTGAAGAAATCCTCAACTCGCTGGCGCAGCTGCCCGAATTGCTTGTGACGGCTCGCACGTCCGCCTTTGCATTTAAAGAGGACACGCCCCCGGTGGCGGAAGTCGCCGAGAAACTCGGCGTGCAGCATGTCGTCGAGGGGTCTGTACGCCGCTCGGGAGACCGGCTGCGAGTTACTGCGCAGTTGATCCGGGCCACGGACGAGTTTCATCTGTGGTCGCAGAACTACGACAGCAGCTCGGCTGATGCCATTGCCGTACAGGAAGACATTGCCGAACAGATCGCCACGGCGCTGGACGTCGTGCTCGATGATGAAAAGCGCCAATCCATGCAGCGTGCCGGCCTCAGGGATGTCGAGGCGTTCATCGAGTACCAGAAAGCTTATGAACTCTACGAGGGTGCGCACGGGGGCCTCGACCAGATCCCGGCTCTGCGGCAGGCCAACGAGCACTACACCAACGTTCTCGCTCGAGTACCGAACTTCGGCCCGGCGTACCTGAACCGCAGTGATCTCTATATTCATATACTCAACAATGACGTTTCCGGCCTTTCAAATCCCGGCGTAACCGAAGAGGAAGTCGCCAATGCGCACCAGAACGCTATCGACGAATATACGAAAGCGGTTGCCAATGCTCGCAATTCAGCAGAGCGAGTCGCGTGGGAGTATGACCTCGCCGTGATTTCGGGCAACTGGCGCGGCCTCGCAGGACGCGCAGACCGTGTGCTGGACAGCAACGGCTGTATCAACGTGAATTGGCTCAATCCATACACCGCTGTTTTTGGCCGTGCGAGGGAGTACCTGGGCCGTACCGAGGAACTTCTTGCCTGCAATCCGTTGTATTCCATCATGTGGCTCAACCGCGTCCGCGCCGCCATGTGGTCGGGGGATCCCGGGCTGGCCGTAGCCATTGCCGAAGACGGTTCCAGGGTCGCGGCGAGCGACTGGCTCGACGTTTCCCATGCCTTGGCCCTGGTCGCAGCCGGACGATTTGACGAAGCGGAGGAAATCGTCTCGTCGCGGATACAGAGCAGTATCTTTGCGCTGTATTTGCGGGTTTTGGTCGCCGCCGCGAAAGGCGATGCGAAGGCTGCCGCTGAGAGATTCATGGAATACCGTGAAGACCCGGCTGCGGGTGAATTCTACGGCATCCAGATCAGTGCCTGGACGGGCGACCGCGAGGCCGCCAATCGCATCGCAGCACTAATCGATCAGCATCCATTCCGGCACCACGTCCTGACCCTGGTTGCATACTGGTGCGCGTGCGGCGCGCCGTTCGATCTGGAAGTCACCCCGAATTACGCGGCAAATCTCGAACAGGCCGGCTTCGCATGGCCGCCGCCCTCGCCGATCAAATTCCCGCTCAAGGACTGGTAGACGATAATCAACAGGCCCCGCCGGGCTTGATGGAAATAAACCGGTCGATAATGACTGACCTCGGTGTGTCGTCCGCGGTCCAGGAAAATCGACCCTCGAGCTTGACGTAAGCCGGTGCGCCCCGTTTCACCTTGCTGCGATACTGAAGGATGAACCGTCGGTAGTCCCCGCCTCGCTCGACGGGAACCGTGATCTCCGTCAGGCACTCCGTAAACGCCGCGTCGCCATCACGCACCTGCATAGTTCCAGCCATCGGCACTCTAGATAGGAAACTCGGAGCCGCCAGGTCGCGAATCAGCCGGTGCTCGAGTTCCGATCCGCTGCGCATCAACAGCGAATCGGCATCGGGACGCGTGAAAGTCCGGATTGGGCCCTCGCCGCTCAGGTTCAGCAGTTGCCGTTCAGCGTCCCACACCCACCGGCCGAGATTGAAGGCGTCAAGCGCGTCCCGCTCAACGTCCTCCGGATAAGACTGGCGCATAAAAAACCGGCCGTCGGACTTTAGCCACACCGTTGTCGGAATACCCGGGCAGCCATCGCATGGAAACATACCGGCATAGACACCCGGCAGCGATGACAACGGGATCGGTGGCGGCGCTTCGTCTTCGGGTTCATCACCGCATGCCGCGAAAAAGACGGCGACGAGCACAAGCAGTAAACGAAGCAAGGGCATACCAGAAGCAGTTAAGTCGATCGAATCGCGATAACTATACCGCAGAAAAAACGGCCCCTTGCGGGGCCGTTTCGTTTTCATACGGCATTTGCCGGATCAGCTTCTCAGGGCAGTACCGCTTCGATCGTCTCCGCGATCAGCGCATACCCGGCCGTATTCGCATGAATATCGGGGCCGACGGGATCCGGCGCGCACTGGTAGGTGAACTCGCAGATATTTGCGACGTTGATTGGCAACTCGTCATTCGGGGCGGGAAGCGCAGTCGGTACCATCGTGTCGAAATCGTCCGACTGAAACGCAGCAGCCACGTCGGCAAGCACCACGCCTGCATTTGCATACGCCGTATTCAGAACATTCATGACGATCCTGACAGCATCCGCTGCATCCCGTGCCAGTGCCTGACCCGCCGCGTCTTCCAACCATGAAGACAGGTAAGGATTGTAGTAATTCACGCCAACGATAGTCGTATCGGCGTGCGCAGCGTTATCCAAAGCAACCAGTACGGTCGCCAGATCAGCGGCGATTTGCCCGGCCACGGCATTCGTACAATTCAGATCCACCACTGTGTCGATGCAGTCGGCGTTGCGGAAATCGTTACCGCCGATATCCATCGTGACCAGGTATACCCTGTCCGCATTGTCCTGCAGGAAATCAACGGCCGCATCCAGCTGAGACCCGGCAAGGTACGGGCAATTCCCGCCATTGATCATGTCGTCCAGCGTCTCCCCGGGGCAGCCGAATTTGGTCAGCCGCAGTTCGCGATTCGCTCCGCCGGCTTCGAAGGCCGTGCGAATGCTGTCGAACAGCTGGTCCGGATAACCATCGTTCGTCGGAACGGTCAAACCACTGCCATTGGGCTGCACGCCGACCGCCAACGAGTCGCCGAGCGAGAGATAGTAATAGACGTCGGCGTTGGTATCGTCGAGTTCATCGGCAAGTTCATTGGCCGCATCGCAGGCCCCCAGCATCAGGGCGGCGCCGGCCAATAACAGCCGCCAGCCGCCTGTCGTAAAGTCTTTCGTGTTCATCCCGCTACCTCCCTGCGGCAGCATCAGTCGAATCAAAAAATGCGTACTCGTAATGGTGTTACCTGGGATACGGCGAAACCGAGACCTGATTCACATCTGGATATGAACCGGCTTCACACTTTGGAATGAACAAAAGATGTGCCTGGAGCCGATACTGCGGCTACAAGCGAGCCGCCCTGGACTATTTCTGATCGCTGTTCCTGGCGATCGCCCGCGCGGTGCCGCCAAAAATGACTACGTGAACGGGAAGGGTCAGGTACCAGTAAAGCAGCCCCCAAACACCGGCCGGATGCCAATAGGCATGCACGGAGACGCATCGCTCATTGCCGAGGTCGTCGATCCTGAATTCGAGAACGCCCGCGCCGGGCGCTTTCATTTCCATCAGGAGCGTCAGCCTCTTTTCCGGCTCGATTGCGATGACCCGCCAGGAATCGACGACGTCGCCGACACGTAAATCCTGCATATGACGGCGTCGACGGCGAAAACTCGGGCCACCGACAAGCCAGTCGAGTGAACGTCGCAGCCACCATAACGGGCGCGCGTGGAAAAAGTCGCCTTCATGACCGATACGCTTGATGAAGGTCCAGGTGTCGGACGCCTGTGCCGGCGTCGTCGCTTTGCCTTCTGCCTGCTTCGGGTAGTAACTGTACGCGGCGTCGAAACTCTCGCGAGGCACAGCGCTCTCCACCCAGTGAGCAGGTAATGCATGCTGCCGATCGGCGTTGAGCGCCTCGCTGGCCGCCGCATCGAAACCCAGTAACTCCTGTGGAATCAGTTCTGCAAGGCGCTGGTCTCTGGCGATCACATCGTGCGCCAGGCCGTCGATCAATGCTCGTGCCAGGTTCGTGGGCACGGAGGTAACCAGGCGCAGCCAATAGGAGGAAAGCCGCGGCGATAACACGGGCACGGGAATAATGACTGGTTTCCTGTCCACAAGCTTTCCATAGCGCAGCATGATTTCCTTGTACGTCAGGACTTCCGGGCAGGCGACGTCATATATCTGCCCGGCCGTCTCGTCATGTTTCGGCACGTCCGCCAGGTAGCGCAGCAGGTTGGTCAGCGCGATCGGCGTCGACCGCGAGAACACCCATCGCGGTGTGACCATGACCGGCAAATGATTGACGAGATCGCGAATGACTTCCCAGGCCGCTGAACCGGGCCCGATAATCATGCCGGCCCGCAACTCTGTCACCGGTATCTCGCCGTTTCGCAGGATGTCACCGGTTTCCTGACGCGACCTGAGGTGTGCGGATTGCGGATCGTCCGGCGTCAAGCCGCCCAGGTAGACGATGCGCCGCACGCCCTGGCGTGCAGCAGCAGCCGCGAAATTGCGTGCGGCGATCGCATCGAGTTTTGGAAACGTCTTACCGGCCGCCATCGAATGTACGAGGTAATACGCGGTGTCCACGCCCTCCAGGGCGATGTCGAGAGTGGCAGGTTCGAGCGCGTCTGCCCCGCACAGCTCGGCCCGGTTCCATCCCCTGCCCTCGAGGACTTCCATGTTCCGGGAGGAGGCGCGCACGTCGCGTCCTTCGGCCAACAGGAACTCGACGAGGTTCGTGCCTATGTAGCCACTCGCGCCGAAAACCAGGTCGGGTTTTGTCGCTGGGACTGTCATGGCTCGTACCCGGGCTTACAGCACTTGCAGAGCCGCAGACAACACGGTGCCACAGTCCTGGTTGATCTTGAGTGTTGCGATGTCATCCGCACGGGTCCTGCCCTGGTTGACGATAGCTATCGGCTTGCGCCCTGCGCTGGCGTGGCGGGCAAACCGGAATCCCGAGTAGACCATCAGCGATGAGCCGACAACCAGTAATGCGGCAGCACGATCGATAGCCGCAAGAACACGCTGCACGCGCGACCTGGGCACGGACTCGCCGAACATCACGACGTCGGGTTTCACGGTACCGCCGCAGGACGGGCAACCCGGAACCGAGAAATTCTCGTGACTGTCTTCCGCCAGGACCGCGTCACCGTCCGGCTTGTAGCGATACACCTCCGCATGCCATTGCAGATTGGCCCGCTCGAGCGCCTGCTGGTATCGCTCCCGTTCGTGCGTCGCGTCGCAGTCGATACAGCGAACCTTGCTCAATCGTCCGTGCAGGTCCACGACACTGCGGCTGCCTGCCTGGTCGTGAAGCCCGTCAACGTTTTGCGTGACCAGCAATTCGACTTTTCCGGACGACTCGAGCTCGGCCAGTGCCCTGTGCGCGGCGTTCGGCTGCGCGCGCGAAAAACGCTGCCAGCCGACATAGCTGCGCGCCCAGTAGCGCCTGCGTGCCGCGTCGCTCGACCTGAACTCGCCGAACTGCATGGGCTGGGATTGCTTCCATTCGCCATTACGGTCGCGATAATCGGGAATGCCGGACGCCGTGCTGACGCCGGCGCCGCTCAATACGACAACGGAATCATTCTCGGACAAAAACTGTAAGAGTGAATTTTTCGCTTGACTGTGGTCCATGGGCAGTCGCAGCGTAGAACACAAGACCCAAACCGGACAACACCTGTTACGAAGTGTTACACGGACAAGTTGGAATACGACCCGTAATTGCATTATTTTTCTCGTGCTATGACCCCTTTCAAACAAGCCGTCCTGGTACTTTCGCTGGCGTTCGCGAGTGCGCTCCAGTCGGGTTGCACCGGTGCACCCGAGGGTGTCAGTCCCATAACCGGATTTGAGCTTCAGAGGTACCTGGGCACCTGGTACGAGATTGCGCGGCTCGACCACAGTTTCGAACGGGGCCTGACCCGGGTCACGGCCAATTACAGCATGCGCCCGGACGGCGGTGTGCGGGTTATCAACCGGGGATTCGATGCCGCTTCGGGCCAGTGGGACGAAGCGATCGGTAAAGCCTACTTCGTCGGTAACAGTGACGTCGGGCAGCTGAAAGTATCGTTCTTCGGGCCCTTCTACGGCGGCTACAACATCATCGAGCTGGACAAGGAAGCCTACCAGTTCAGCCTGGTCGCCGGTCCCGACCGGGACTACCTGTGGCTGCTGAGCCGCACGCCGCAGATGGATCCTGCAAGCGTGGAGCGGCTCGTCGCCATTGCCGCTGAACTGGGATTCCCGACTGACGATCTGATCTTCGTAGATCAGCTGCCACCTGAATCAGATTAATTTGCCGGCCGTTACGGTGGTAACAGGGGTGAACCGACGTTACCCTCTCGGGTCGTCTCGTCAGGGAGAATTGTAGTTGAGAACAATAATCTTGATCCCGGCCTTGAGCATCGCGCTCCTCGCCGTCGGATGCGCGCGCGATACGTCGGAAATACTCGAACCCGCGAGCAAAGATCCTGACGCATGGCCGATCCTGCAGTCGCCCATCGCGCGTGACCCGCAGATCGAGGCACGCATCGATGCAGTGCTGGCGCAGATGTCTGTGGAGCAAAAAGTCGGCCAGATAATCCAGGCAGAGATCCGCTGGGTCACCCCCGATGATGTCCGTGACTTTCACCTCGGCTCGGTGCTGAACGGTGGTGGCGCCTACCCCAATGACAATAAGTACTCATCGATCGACGACTGGGTTGCTCTCGCCGATGCGTTCTACGAGGCCTCCATGGATACCGGCGATGACCGCCTGGCCATCCCGGTGCTGTGGGGTACCGACGCGGTGCACGGCGCGAACAATGTCTACGGCGCCACACTGTTTCCTCACAATATCGGCCTCGGCGCCGCGCGCAACCCGCAACTCATGCGCCAGATCGCNNATCGGCATACCCTGGACATTCGCCCCGACGCTGGCCGTCGTCCGCGACGACCGCTGGGGACGCAGCTACGAGGGCTATGCCGAAGACCCCGATATCGTTCAGGCCTATGCGGGGCAATTTGTGCAGGGACTGCAGGGCGCACCGGGCAGCAGCCAGTACCTCGGCGATTCAAGGGTAATCGCGACGGCTAAACACTTCCTCGGCGACGGCGGTACGCATGAGGGTGTCGACCAGGGAGACAACCTTGCCACCGAGCGGGACCTGTTTCTTATCCACGGGCAGGGATATTCGTCGGCGATCAATGCCGGCGTCCGCACCGTGATGGCGTCCTACAGCAGCTGGCGCGGCCTGAAGATGCACGGCAATCAGTATTTACTGACCGACATCCTGAAAGGCAGGATGGGGTTCGACGGTTTTATCGTCGGCGACTGGGACGGCCACAGCCAGGTACCGGGCTGCAGCCGCAAAACATGCGCGGCGGCAATCAACGCCGGCATCGACCTCATCATGGTCCCGAAATACTGGAAGCAGTTTTACGGCAACACCGTGAAGCAGGTTCGGGACGGCCGGATTCCGATGACGCGTATCGACGACGCGGTACGCCGCATACTGCGGGTCAAGTTCGAGGCCGGCCTGTTCGAAGCCGGCAAGCCATCGGGCCGTCGCTACGCCGGAAAATCCGAATACCTCGGATCGCCCGGCCACCGCGCCGTGGCGCGGCAGGCCGTGCGTGAATCGCTGGTCCTGCTCAAGAACAATGGCAACCTCCTGCCACTCGACCGGGGCATCGATGTGCTCGTTGCCGGAGACAGCGCGAACGACGTTGCCCGCCAGTCGGGCGGTTGGACACTGACCTGGCAGGGAACCGGCAACGACAACGACGATTTCCCCGGGGCGACGACCGTTTACGCGGGCATCAAGGACATCGTCTCATCTGCAGGCGGAACCGCAACGCTCAGCGAAGACGGCAGGTACGAACAAAAACCCGACGTGGCTATCGTGGCCTGGGGCGAGCCTCCTTATGCAGAGTGTGCCGGGGACCTTGCGCACATCAATTACGACGCGCTTTATCCGCAGACCATCGAGATGCTGGCACGGCTCAAGGCCGAAGGCATACCCGTGGTGTCGATATTCCTCGGCGGACGACCGTTATGGGTCAACCGGCACATGAATGCGTCGGATGCGTTTGTCGCCGCGTGGCTGCCGGGCAGCGAGGCTGCCGGCGTCGCCGATGTCCTGTTCAGGTCCGCATCGGGAGAGATCAACCACGATTTCAAAGGCAAGCTTTCGTTCTCGTGGCCGAAGTACGTCGATCAGAACACGCTCAACGCCGGAGACGAGGACTATGACCCGCTGTTTCCGCTCGGGTATGGCTTGACCTACGCAGACGAATCGCAAGTGCCGAACGATCTTTCGACCGAAATCGATGAGGAGCGTTTCGGACGGGCGGTCACCCGGGCACGCGAGGGCTGCGTGGACTGATCGGGACCCGGTCGCTCGCTCACATGGAAAGCGAGCCCTCGCGAAAGTCCGTCTTGTCCAGCCAGGCGTTGATCAATACCGGTCGGCCTTCGAGACTCGACTGGCGTGCATCGTCCAGGCCGACATCGATCTTGTCGCTGCCCGTCAACAAGACTCCATGGCCACCCAGTGCCGCGGCAACCTTGTGATAGTCGCTGCGCGCCAGCACCGTGCCGACGTCGTCATCGAGCATCTTGACCTGCTCGCGGGCAATTTGCGCCCAGCTGCCGTCGTTACCGACGACCGCGATAACCGGAATGCCGTGACGGACGAAAGTATCGAACTCGGCGAGTGAATAGCCGACGGAACCATCGCCGAATACGGCCCAGGTTTCGTGATCCGGGCGGCACAGGCTTGCGCCGAGCGCGAATCCTGCGCCGCAGCCGAGCGTGCCGAAGACACCCGGGTCCAGCCAGCACAGTGGCTTCCTCGGTTTCACGATATACGAGGCCGTGCCGACGAAATCGCCGCCATCGGCCACGATGATGCTGTTTTCCGGCAGCTGTGCATCGATGGACCGCAACAGCGAGACCGGGTTGACGAATTCTCCGCCTGCCGACGCCATATCGCCTATCTCGGTCTCCCGTTCGGCATCCCTGTCGACCAGCAGCCTGCTCCAGGCATCCCAACGGCCTGCTGAATCCGTTCCGAGTGCGCGGGCCAGTTCGCGCAGAAACAGGCCCGCATCCGCGATGACGCCGACGTCCGGCCGGCGGTTCCGGTTGAGGTCGGTGCGGCTGCGATTTGCCGCTACCAGGCATGCCTGTTTTCTTACATGTCGGCCGTAATCCAGCCGGAAGTCCGAAGGCACGCCCGCAAGCACGACGACGTCGGCTTCGCGCAGGGCCTTGCGGCGCTGATGACGCCGGTGCAGGGGATGTGCCGGCCCCATCAGGCCGCGAGCCATGCCTGACAGGTAGACCGGCATGCCGATGCGTTCGATCGCTGCGGCGGTGCTGGCCGCGTGGCGCGCCTCCACGAGCGCCTGGCTGCCGACAATCAGTAGCGGCCGCTCGGCATTCGCAATCCTGCGTGCAGCACGTGCAACAGCACGAGAGTCCGGCGACGGCGTCGCGACGTCTTTGGCGGCAGGATCGATTTCGTCCGGACCGGCGAACAGCCTGCGGGCATGAAGGTCCAGGTAGGCGCGCATGACGCGGTTGCCGAGTCCCCCGCCGGTTGGCGCCGCTGACGCATACCACTCGCGGATAATGGCCTGGTCGTACAGCAGGTCGACGGGGCATTCGACGAATACCGGTCCCGGCACGTCAGTCTGAGCTACATGAAACGCGTCCCGGATCACAGGCGCCAGGTCCCTGACGCGCTTTACGGCGCGGGCCCACTTCACATGGGGCTTGAACAGCGCCAGTTGATCGATGTCCTGCAGCGCGCCGCGGCCCTGCAGCATCGTCGCGGCCGCACCTCCGAGTAGCACTACGGGCGACTGCGCGAGCTGCGCATTTTTCACTGCCGTGATCGTGTTGGTAACGCCCGGGCCGGCGGTGACGGCGGCAACGCCGGGCACGCCCGTGATCCGCGCGACGGCATCTGCGGCAAAGACCGCGGTCGCCTCGTGGCGCACATCGACGACACGGATGCCCAGGTCCTTGGCGCCCTTGAGAATCGGCGAGATGTGCCCGCCGCACAGCGTGAACAGGAATTGCACGCCGTGACATTGCAGGACACGCGCAATGCGGCCGCCTCCGTTCATGTTGCTTTTTTGCCGGCCCCGCCCCGAAATTCAGCCATGCTGTGACTGACGCCGAAGAATGACATCAGCGCGTCGAACCAGCGAACCGGTAGCAGCCGGACCGGCCACGCTGAGTAGACGAACCACGGCATTACGACCCTGCGCCGGTCGCGCTGTATTGCCCTGACCGTGCGCCTGACCACCGCCTCCGGCGCCAGTATCGGCAGCAGCCAGGAGAATCGCGTTTTGGCACCGTCGAACATCCCCGTGGCGGTGAAATAAGGGCACACCACGGTCGTGACCACCCTGCTGTCCTGCTCCTTGAGCTCCAGTCTCAGGGCTTCGTCGAAGCCCACGGCGGCAAACTTGCTGGAACAATAGTCGGTCAGCCTGGCCGTGCCCGCGATGCCGGCTGCCGAAGCTACCGTAACGAGATGTCCACTATCACGCTCAAGCATCGACGGTAGAAAAGCCCTGACGGTCCAGAACACGGCGAGCACATTGACCCGGAATGTCTGCTCGATATCCTCGTCCGACAGCTCGAGCAAATGCCTGCCGGCCACGACGCCCGCATTATTGATGAGGATGTCGATGGGGCCGCTCTCCGACAATGTCCGTTCTGCCGTCGTTGCAATTTCTTCGCGGCTCCTGAGATCGCAGGCGTAAACATCCACCTCGTGGCCGGCATCGGCGAGTTCTGCCTGTGCCCGGCCGAGGCCGTCCGCGTCGATATCCCACAACACCAATCTTGCGCCGGCATTGGCAAGCTCTCGGGCCAGCAGCTTGCCGATACCGCCGGCGGCGCCCGTGATAAGGGCGCGCTTGTCGTGTATGTCGGTCATTAGCCTCCTCCCTGTCGCAGCATCCAGCGGCGCACTTTCTCTGCCCTGGTCGAATGGCCCAGAAGTTCGCTGAACTCGTCGATATCCGCCAGCGAATATTCGGCTCCGTCGACAATGGACCTTGCGGCGCGCAGCGCGCTTGCCACGGCAGGCCCGATGCCTTCGCCCATGTCGCGCGTCGCCAGCCCTGCCGCGTCGCCGACGAGGTAGGCGTTGCCCGATCGAACCGTGTCGATGTCGCCCCGCAAATAGTAACTGTAACCCGTTGGCCTGTAGTCGTCGTAACGCACGAGACCGCGCTTACGCAGCTTGCCGGTCAGCTGCTGCCAATAATCGCGCAGATGCCCGCCCTGTGCTTTCAACCGATCTGCTATGCCTCCGAGACCGATATTGATGTAGCCGTTCGCCTTGGGCACGTACCACGCATAGCCCGGAAGACCGCCGTCGAAGAACCAAAGGTGGCAGGCAGGATCCCGCCAGTCGTAGGCGAATTCCTGTTCGAGCGTCGCGATCTGCAGCATGCTCGCGCGCGGGTTGATGTCGTGAAACAGCTTGCGGTACACGGGACAAGCCGTGCCCGCGGCGCCGACGAGGTAGCGGCAGCGAAACGACTCGTCTATGACGTAGTCGCCGCCATCCTGGCGCAGGTTTTTCACCTTGTGCTCGACGACTTCCGCTCCGGCGCGTCGCAGCAGGAATTCGTCGAACTCGTAGCGGCGTATCGAGTGCTGCCGCGTCTTCGGCGCAATACTCAGGAAATTGAAGTGCAGCCTGAGAGCATCGAAGGTCATGAAGCTGTGCCCGTAATCGCGCGGGTCCAGCTCGAGGTCGCGCAGCGCTTCAGGCGTTACCCAGCCGGCACAGAGCTTGGTCCTTGGAAATGCCGCTTTGTCGAGCACGAGTACCTCGAGGCCGGCCTCGCGCAGCTTCCACGCGCAGGTCGAACCGGCCGGCCCGCCGCCAACGACGATCGCGTCGGCAGTCCGCATATCAGTGCGTGCCCGGATACTGGTGCACGCGCGTCATCGGGACCGAGCTGTTGTCGTGCGGTGCGAACACGACCTGGTAGAGCTGCATGGTGCCGGTCTCGAAAGCCGCGGACGAACCTGCAAGGTATAGCCGCCACGTGCGTGCGAAGGCCTCGTCGTATTGTTCCGCGACCTTGTCGGCAACCCGATCGAAATTTTCGAGCCAGATAGCACACGTCTTGGCGTAGTGCGGGCGCAGGTTTTCAACGTCGAGCACCGAAAACTTGTACGGCTCGAAAATCGCGGCCATCTCGCCCAGGCTCGGCACATGCCCGCCCGGGAAAATGCGTTTCAGGATCCACTTGTCGGGGGGCGCCGGGTGGCTCCGGCCGATCGTGTGAATGAGACCGATTCCGTCCGGCGCGAGGCATCGGTCGATCAGCGCGCCGAGCGTGCGGTAGTTGGCGAGGCCAACGTGTTCGAGCATGCCGACGGAAACGAAGACATCGCAGCGCTCGCCGATTGTACGGAAGTCGTCCTCGACGAAGGTCACCTTGCCTTCGAGGCCTGCTGCGGCAGCGCGCTCGCGGGCATACCGGACCTGTTCGCGGGAATTGTTATAGGCGATGACATCGACACCATAGTGCTCCGCCATATGCATTGCGAGCGCACCCCAGCCGCAGCCGGCCTCGATCACTTTCTGTCCGGGCTGCAGCTGCAACTTGCGGCATACGTGATCCAGCTTGTCGACCTGCGCCTCCTCGAGCGTCGCATCCGGACGCTCGAAATAGGCACAGGTATAGACCATGCGGTCGTCGAGCCACATCTTGTAGAAATCATTGCCGAGGTCGTAATGATGGTGGACGTTGTGTTGCGATTGCGCGAGCGTGTTGGCCCTCGCAGCATGGAAGATCGAGCGGAGCTTCGGTCCGTAATAATTGCGGCGGCGGCGCTCACTGACGGCGCGGGTCAGCTCGACCATGAAGGCTCTCATGTCGCCGTCGATCTCGATCCGGCCCTGGCTGTAGCACTCGCCGAAGCCGACCGACGGCGAGCGCATCAGCTGGAACAAGACGCCCCGGTCGCGAATTACCATGCAGGCGACGGGTCTGCCATCCCCAATTCGGAATTCGTCGCCGTTCCAGAGCCGCACCGAGATATTCGGATTACCTGCGAGACTCATGATCCAGCGAACCAGGGTCTGGTCGAAGCCTCTCGCGTCGACGCTTTGACGGGTGCCAACTCTCATCTCGCTCACCTCTCTACGGAAGCTTGGGGATAGTCTACCTTATGTGGCTATCCGCGCTATTCGGGATAGCCGCAGCCGGACGGGCGCTCGAATCAGGCTACCTCGGCGGCCTCCCGGAACGAAACCATGCGCTGCAGACCGGGATCCCACAGCGAACACCGAAAACACGCCCGGATATCGCGGAACGAAAGCGTTGTCGTAACTGGCGACTGCAATTCCGGAATAGCTTTCATCGCCTCGGGGAGCCGGTAGAAAGGAATGCGCACGTTCAGGTGATGGATATGGTGATAGCCGATATTGCCGGTGAACCAGCGCATGAGCGGATTAAGCTTCATGTAGCTGGAAGATTCCACCGCCGCCCGATAATAATTCCACTCATCCTGCGGAAGAATGTGCATGTCTTCGAAGCTGTGCTGCGCAAAGAACATGTAGCTGCCGATTATCGACGCGATGGTCATCGGCAAAAGAATGACGAAGAAAGCCGTGTCGAAGCCGCCAATGATCCACAGCAAAGCAATCAGGGAAACATGACCAAGCAGTACCACGAGGGAATCCCAATAACGGCCCGGGCTTCGGATAAGAGGCAGCACAGTGACGCTGAAGAAGAAAATCGTGAGGTAGCCGGTCAGTACGGTCAGCGGGTGACGTTCGATCCGGTAAGCCGCGCGAGAAAACCACGATGTCTCACGCCACATGTCGGTCGTCATAATCGGAAACGCGCCGACACTGGCGGCGGCGATCTTGCCGACATGGCCATGGTGATAATTGTGGCTGTTCTTCCACGATCGCGGCGGCGTCAGCGCAAACACCGCGTAAGCACGAAAGAGAAACCAGGCGATCCGCGAACGCGACAATATCGCGTTATGCATATAGTCGTGGTAGGTGATAAATGCGCGCACCAGCAGCAACGCCGACAAGACCGAGAAAAACAGGCGCAACGGCCATGCGGGCGCAAGGGCGGCACCGACAAGCGCGAGGATCAGCAGCAGGAATATCGAGCCGACATGCCACCAGCTTCTTGCAACGGACTCGACCGCAAAGGGCTTGGTGGCGGCGAACAGTTGCCTGCCGCTGCGTGCCCCGGACTTTGACTGCGGAGGTGCTATGTCCTGATGCCGTACCGAATCTTCCACTTGTCACCTGCATTCGTGATATGGGGCCACCCGCGCGTATTTCCACTGCCGCGGCAGGCAAGCAGCGTTCACCACCACGCCGCGTATAGCCCTGCCAGCAGCAGGATGACAACAAGCGCGGCCAGGTTGAACCCTCCGGTCGTGTGCGTATCCACCTCCTTGTAATCGATCGCGTCGGGATGCTCTTCGGCACCCTGGATCTCCGATACGATCACGCCCACGGCAATACACAGCAGGAAAACGATGCCGACGCGATCGATAAACGGCAGCTCCGGCCATACCAGCTTGAAAGTAACCGAAAACACGGCCGAGCCCAGCGCCGTCAGCAGCGCCGCGACCGAGGTCGTCTTCGGCCAGAAAAAGCCCAGCAGGAACAATGCACAGACTCCCGGCGTAAAGAAACCTGTGAATTCCTGGATGTACTGGAAAGCCTGGCTGAAGTTGCCGAGCAGGGGGCGGGCTACGATCATCGCGATCACAATTGCCGAAAAGCTGGCGATCCGCCCGACGCGGACGAGTTCGCCTTCCGATTCGTCGCCCGGCTTGAAGTTCCGGTACAGGTCCATCGTGAAGATGGTCGAGATCGAATTCATCATCGAGGCCAGCGACGAGACGATTGCCGCGATCAGGGCCGCGAATACCAGGCCCAGAATACCGGCGGGCAAGAGATTCATAACCGTGGGGTAAGCCCGATCCGGGGCATCGAGTTCGGGCGCCAGGATTGCCGCTGCAACGCCAGGCAGCACGATGATCAGCGGCATGATCATCTTCAGGAAGGCCGCGAACATGATGCCCTTCTGCGCTTCCTGCGTGCTCTTCGCCGCCAGCGCGCGCTGGATGATGTACTGGTTGAAGCCCCAGTAGGACAGATTCATGATCCACATGCCGCCGACCAGCACGGAGATACCGGGCAGACTGACATAGTGGGGTGAGTCCCTGGTGAAAATCAGGTCGAATCGCTCGGGTGTTTTCTCGAGCAAAGTCTGAAAACCGGCGACGACACCCTGCCCGCCCGAGACTTCGTTCAGGGAGATGATCGCGATCAGGATGCCGCCGAGCACGAGCAGCGTGACCTGGATGATGTCGGTCAGCGCCACGGCCTTGAGGCCGCCGTAAAGCGAATACGCTGCCGCGAACATGCCGAGCGCGATCAATCCGACTGTCAGGTTGATGCCAGTGACCGTATTCACGGCCAGCGCCCCGAGCCACAGTATCGACGTCAGGTTGACAAAAACGTATATGCCCAGCCAGAACAACGCCATGACGTTGCGTACGCGATGGTCGTAACGCTGCTCGAGGAACTGCGGCATCGTGTAGATCTTGTGCTTCAGGAACACGGGCAGCAGCCACTTGGCGACGATCACGAGCGTCAGCGCCGCCATCCACTCGTAGGCACCGATGGCGATACCCATGACCCAGGCAGACCCCGACATGCCAATGATCTGTTCGGCGGATATATTCGCCGCAATCAGCGAAGCGCCGATCGCCCACCACGGTAATGCGCGACCCGCCAGGAAGTAGTCGCTGGAGTCCTTCTGGTGTCCCGCCTTTTCCCGCGACACCCATTGCGCGAGTACGAGCAATACGACGGCATAGACTGCGACGACGGTCAGGTCAATTGCGCTCAGATTCAATGCGTATCTCTCTCGTTGTTATTCAATTTGACGCGAATTGTATCAATGTTCCGGACCTTCTTAATGCAGCCGGGAGGCAATGCAACATTGACACGAAACGGAAATAATCTCAGAACTGCCATGAGCAAGTTCGAATTTTTACGCCACAGCTCGTTTTTTATCGCCGCAATTCCGACACGTTCTGGCCCCGCTCGGCACTGGGCGAATAGCCGTAGTATTCCTTATAACTCTTGCTGAAGTGGGACGTTGATACGAATCCGGTCTGCGCTGAAATCTCGACCAGGTTCAGGTCCGTCTGATGCAGCAGATCGCGGGCCCGCTGCAAGCGCAGCTGCAGGTAATACCGTGAGGGCGTGCATAGCAGGTATTTCTGGAACAAGCGCTGCAGCTGCCTTCTCGACAAGTCGACGTAAGCCGCAAGATCCACCTGGCTGATAGGTTCCCTGATATTCGCCTCCATTAACTCGACAGCGATGATCAGCTTGGTCGACTGTTTGCCGACGAAATGCCTGAGCGGCACCCGCTGGAGGTCATTGGTGTTGCGTACGCGCTCGTAAATAAACTGATCGGCAACACCGGCACTCACCACGGCACCGCACTGGTTACGAACGAAATAGAGCATCATGTCGATCGGCGCCGTGCCGCCCGAACTCGTATAGCGGTTCCGGTCTATCGTATAGATTCCGCGAGTGATGCGAACGTCGGGAAAGACGTCCGTCATTGCCGCGATGTTCTCCCAGTGGACGCTGCATCGATAGCCGTCAAGCAGCCCGGCCTTGGCGAGCGCGTAGCTGCCGGTGCAGGTTGCGCCGAGCCCAAGACCCGACTGGGCGGCTTGCTTCAGAAAACGGAGCAGTGGTTTCGTAATGTTGTTTTCGATACGCCTGCCGCCACAGATGATAATTGCATCGATACTACGAAAGAGATTTTCGCTGGCGAAGCTGTCGTCCACGTTCACCGAAAGCCCATCGCTTGCGCTCACAGCGCTGCCGTCCTCCGAAATGGTCTTCCAGTGGTAAATCTCGTCCTTGCAAATCCGGTTTGCCATACGCAGCGTTTCCACTGCCGAAGACATGGAAATCAGGGTGAAATCCCGAACCAGTACAAAGCCGAAACGAGTCGGCAAAACGTTTACAGCAGCAATTGACACGAAGTGGTGACCCTCAGTCAGAGTTCCGAGTATGAAAGACGAAATCGGCGAATACAATTGCGCCAAATGAGTGTGCGCCATCCATTCCAGCGGGGTCGCCAACACGATAGAATTTTCTATACTTCAGCCTCCATATGAAGAATCATATGTTTGCAGATCGTCGATCAGCGTGGCCATTGCTGCTACTCGCACTGACACCCCTCGGGGCCGCGGCGGAAGATCTTCCTTTGTTCCAGGACCACGAGATTCTGGAGGCGGTCTTGGCCGCGCCGATTGCCCAGGCTTACGAACAGAAACTCGCGGACAAGCGGGTCGATTTTCCCGGCCGGTGGAGCTATATCGACGCAGATGGCGAAACGGCACAACTGGACGTTTCGATCCGTACGCGCGGCAATTTTCGCCGGGACCATTGCGACCTGGCGCCGCTGCAGCTGAATTTCAAGAAGTCACAAGTCAAGGGGACTCTGTTTGCGGGCCAGGACAAGCTAAAACTCGTTGCACCGTGTTTCAATTCGTCGCGGTTTCAGAATTACGTCGTTCTCGAGTACCTGGCTTACAGGACACTGCAGATCCTGACGGACCACGGTTACCGTACAAGGCTCATACGACTGAGTTATGTCGACAGCGATCAAAAGCTACCATCCTGGACTGCGGTGACATTTGTCATCGAGGACGATGGCGACATGGCTGACCGGCTCGGGCTCGAGCGAATTCGCTTGCCATCGGTAAATTTCGCCGACCTGGATCACGAAAAAACCGCATTGGCGGAGTTGTTCCAGCTGCTTATCGGAAATAACGACTATTCTGTGCTCGAGGCGGAAGACGGCGAGAATTGCTGCCACAACTCGGACGTCCTCGCGACCGGCGAGTCGGCTCCGAAAATCCCGATTCCGTTCGACTTCGACTTTTCCGGGCTCGTTGACGCACCCTATGCGGCCCCGCCCCACAATCTGCCCATCGACAGCGTCCGGTTTCGCTATTACACGGGTCTCTGCCAACCGCCCGGAGTATTGGAAAGCGCGATCGCCCACGTGCAATCGAAACGTGGCGAAATCATGGCGCTGTTCGAGAATTTCCCGGAGCTGAGTCAAAACGATCGCCGCGCAGCCGCCCGGTATGTGGGTGTTTTCTTCGATATTCTCGACAACCCCGCGAGACTGAAACGCCTGGTTCTCGGGCGCTGCCGCGGCAAGGACATGCTCGAACAAATGATGCAGCTCTCCGGGAATGAGACGTCGCAGCGGAAAGGAAAGATTCCCGCCGCGATAGTTCGGGCCGGCCCCGGATGAACACTGAAGTCAGGCCGTATTGGCAAAACCATCCGGCGACACGTGAGTTACTTGCCGCAAACCTGCAGGCGCTCACCGCGCCCATGACGTCGTCGCGCGGGCTGCCGAATATCGCCTACAACGACCCTCGCATCTTCGATGTCGAACGCGAACGGGTACTCGGCAATACATGGGCTGCGATCGGCTACGGGTCGGAATTGCCCGATCCCGGATTCGTCATGCCCGTCGATTTCATGGGCATCCCGCTCATGATGGTGCGCGGCAGGGATTGCGGCCTCAAGGTCTTTCATAATGTATGCAGCCACCGAGGCATGAAGCTCGTCAGCGAGGCGCAGCGGCTGCGGACCGTGATTCGCTGCCCTTACCATTCCTGGTCCTACGATTTCGACGGCCAATTGAAGGGCACTCCGCTTATCGGGGGCGCCGGTCGAAATACCTGCGAGGGCTTTGACAAAAGCGAGCACGGCCTGCGGCCGGTCCGGTTCGCCCTGTGGATGGATATCGTTTTCGTCAACCTGTCGGGACGGGCCTGTGACTTTGACGACTTCATCGCCCCGCTCGAGACGCGCTGGAGCGAGTACCTGGGCGCTCGCGACTCCAGCAATGTCCGGCCGGGCGATACCGGCGGCTGCCTTGAACTCGACGTGACCTGCAACTGGAAGCTGGCCGTCGAGAACTACTGCGAGGCATACCATTTGCCCTGGGTGCACCCCGGCCTGAACAGCTACTCACCGCTCGATCAGCACTTCAACATCCTGGAAGGCGACAGCATGTCGGGCCAGGGAACGTACCACTACGAACCCGCGTCGATTGCCGGTATTCGGATGCCCCTGATCGACGGCTGGCCGTCCGACAGGCTCAACCATGCGGAATACCTCGCGCTCTACCCGAATACCCTGCTCGGCGTACAGGCCGACCATGTCTTTTCCGTCATCGTAGCGCCGCAACGTCCCGATAGGTCCGTCGAAAAGCTGCAGATTCTGTATGCCGGCGATGCGGCAACCGCGGACCGTTACGCGGCCTGTCGCGAATCCGTGCGCGACCGGTGGGAGACCGTGTTTCGGGAGGATGTATGTGCCGTGGAAGGCTTGCAGGCGGGTCGCAATTCCCCGGGTTTTGGCGGCGGTATATTGACGCCCGTGCAGGACGCGCCAACGCATCACTTCCACCGCTGGGTCGCGAGCAGTTACGCGACAGCCATCGACAGCGTCTGTTGAGGGAACCACTCAGTTTGGCCCAATGATTCAGCTCCAGGGAAACGGGCTGTTGGACACGGGGTGCAGTTTGCCCTGCGCGTAGCGGGCGAAGCGAAACGGCTCGAGCAGTGCCGCCGAGCGGCCGTCCGTTATTTCACGAGCGACGAGGTCGCCCACGCCGAGCATCTTGTAGCCGTGGTTCGAGTCGGCGATCAGGTAACAGTTGTCCCGGACCGTGTCGAATACCGGGAAGCTGTCTGGTGTGAAAGCCCCGATGCCGCCCGACGGCTCACGCTTGTAATAAGGTAGCGTGCCGGAGAATCGCTCCTGGCAGTGCGCGAGCGCCGATACCCACATGTGCGCGAAGTCGTCCCCCACGATGAACTCCCGGGAGTCTGGCCCGTACGGATCGACGACGACGTCCTTCGCAGCATTTTTCACGACCTGCGGCGCGGCCCCGCCCTGTATGCCGCCGAAGTGATAATCGGGTTTGTAGTAGATGCCCCACATCTCGTCCGTCAGCACGGAGCCATCGACGTCCGAGTAAAGTGGCGCATCCGTGTCGACGTGGATAACGGGCGGCATCCTGCCGGCATTGGTCTTTTGCAAGTCGGGATCGACGCCCAGGGTGCCTTCTTGCAAGGACCAGTAGGTCCACATCGGCACCGTGGTCATTTGCCCGCGGTCATCGGGGTTGCGCACCGTCACGGTCTCCGGCAAATCGAGCATTTGCCAGAATGTTCTTGCCCAGGGGCCCGGGGCAACAACCACGTAGTCGCAGGCGATGTCACCGCGATTGGTGACGGCTCTGGCTATTGAGCCCGATGCGTCGGCCGGCAGTTCACGTACTTCGACACCTTCGCAGATGACAACGCCCAATGCCTTCGCCTTGGCCGCCAGACCTTCCATTGCCCTGCGATTGTTGGCGTACCCGCCGGGCTTCTCGTGCAAAATCGAGGTGATGCCCCGGGCGCGCCAGTCGTCGAAGAAGCTGCGCATGTATTCGCGACAGTCCGCGCTGCCTTCAATGAACACCGATTCGTACCCGATTGCCTGCTGCTGAAGGCTGATCGAAGCGACGTCTTCGTGCATGGCCTCGCAACTGATCTGCATGTAACCGACAGGATGGTAGCTGTAGGTCTGCGGATCGCTTTCCCAGACGCGTACGCTGTGCGCCATCAGTTCGCGCATGGCCGGCTGAAAATAATTGTTGCGTATTACGCCGCAGGCGATGCCGGTAGCGCCGGCGGCGATACCCGTCTTGTCGAGCACGACAATCTCTTGCCCGGATCCTTGAGAATGCGCGCGCAGCCGCTCTGCCAGGTGATAGGCGGTACTCAGGCCATGGATGCCGGCACCGATGACAAGGTAACGGGCGTGCGCAGGCAGTTTCACGACTTCACGACTGTCGCTTGAACAGGCTGCGGAGGGCGCGAATCCCGATAACCGCGCCGCCCGGTGCTTCCAGCGCGCCGGCGAGCGCATCCCACAGGTATTCGGCGGACGTGCTGCCGCCGAGCACGAAATAGCAGGCGGTATCGCCGAGATCGGCACGCAGCACAATGGCTGACGTGCGCGCAATCGACGTCTGCGCCACGGCACCATTGCCGAATGCGGCGTCGCGCATATCGACGCCGCATACGGTCGCCAGTAATGCCGGCGCCCGGTGCCCGGTAACGGCAAACCACGAATGGCTGTCCTGGCGCGGCAGCCCGTAGACGGGTCCCGAGGCATGGCCAGGTGCATCGGGAATGCCGTCCGGGGCTTCGTCGCCGGCAAGCAGGCCGGATGCGAGCAGCAGGTACTCATCGTCGGACAAGCGCGCCAGAACATCGGCGTTGGCCTGCCACGAGGCACGATTGGCGCGGGTGGGAACCTCCCAGCCGCGGTCCGCAAGCCATGCGGTCGCGCCCCGGCCGGTCACGCCCCAGCGCGGCAACGTCGATAAATCACACAGCCCGAGTTCGCTGGCGGCCGACCTCTCGTCCGCATCGGCCGAGTAATTCGCAACGATGATTGCGCCGGCATGCTCGGCAAAGGACGCTCCATGACGTTCGTGCCACCGGTACAGCATCGATCGGCGTTTGCGCTGCAGGGGATTCACTGCGCTCATCGTCAAAGCTCCTGCCGCTCGTTGTCCGGATCGTAGAACGGCGTCGCGACGGCACGCGCTTTTACTGCGGCGCCTTTGTCACAGCGTATGGTGAACCGGCTGCCGGGTTCCGCCAGCGCCGGCGGCACATATGCGAGCCCGACGATCTTGCCCAGCGCCGGCGACATGCCGCATGACGTGACGCGGCCGATCATGTGGCTGCCGTCCATCACGAGATGGCTTTCCTTCGGCAGCGGCGCGCCCTCGCCTTCGATACAGAAGCCCGTCAGCAGCCGGTCGAGCGGGCGCTGCTCGTAGACCTGGATACTGCGCCGCCCGACGAAATACGGCTTTTTACCTGCGATGGCCCAGCCCATCTGCAACTCGAGCGGGTTGGACAGCGCATCCGTATCCTGGCCGACGATCACGTGGCCTTTTTCGAGCCGCAGCATGCGTTGCGCCTCGATGCCCACCGGCCGGATATCGGCCTCCTTGCCCGCCTCGACGAGGGCGTCCCAAAGCGCTTCTCCGCAGTGCTGCGGCACGTGAATTTCGTAGCCGAGTTCGCCGACGAAACCGACGCGCAGGATTCGGGCAGGTATGCCGGCTACCTTGCCCTGTCGTACGGCAAGGTACGGGAAGGCGGACGCGTCAAGGTCGAGGCCGTCGACGAGTGTTGCAAGCACAGCGCGTGATCCGGGTCCTGCAATGTTGACGCCGCAGTAAGCGTTTGTGACGTTCGCAAGGTTTATGTCGAGGCGCCAGCGGGCATTCCACTGCAGCATCGTACGGAACACGCGCTCTGCGCCGCCTGTGGTTGCCGTGACGTAAAAGTGCTCCTCACCGAGCCGGCATGCGACGCCGTCGTCGACCACGACGCCGGCCTCGTTCGTCATCAATGCATAACGCAGCGTGCCGGGGGCCTGTTTCTTGTACGCAAACGTATAGATCCGGTTGAGGAACTCCGCGGCATCGGGTCCGCGAATATCAATGCCGCCGAGCGTAGAAACATCGATCAGTCCGACGCCGCGGCGTACTTGCAGTACCTCGCGGCGCACGCAGGCCTGCATGTCGTCCTGTGCACCGTAATATGCGGGACGGAACCAGGCGCCGGCCTGCAGCATCTGCGCACCGGCCTCCACGTGGCGATGGTGCATGCTCGAATACGCGGCCGGGTAGAACCTGCGTCCCGCGCAATGCGCGAGCGTTTCCGCGGCGAGAGGTGGCCGTGCCGTCGTGACCCCGGTCTCGGCGACCGTGCGGCCGGTGGCCTCGGCAACGAGTCTCGCAGTCGCGAGCGCCGAGTGACGTCCCTGGGACGGCCCCATGCCGCAGGTGGAGTACCGCTTGACCAGCTGCACATGCTCGTATCCGGCACGCACGGCATTGCGAATGTCCGCGATCTGCAGATCCTCGTCGAAATCGACAAATTCCTTGCCCTTCGGATGTTCGAAAACAGGCCAGGAGAAATCGTCGTCCGCGTGTGCCGGTTCGGCTTGACCTGCGACGGCGCCAGCCAGTTCGAACGCGCCGGGCAGCCGGTCGATCGAAAACGTGGCGGCCCCGTCATCGTAGCGAAGCCGCGCGCCTGCCTGGCAGGCCAGCTGGTAGGCGGGCATGGTGCCGACCGACATGCACACGAGGTCGCAGCCGATGGGTTTGCCGATACTTTCCAGTCTCCCCGGAGCGGTAATGCGGCGCACGTCGACAGCGCGCACGTGGTCTTTGCCGTGCGCCTCATACAGCGCATGGCCATGCAAAATTTCGACGCCCGACGCGGCTACTTCGACGGCCCGTTCGTCATCCGCCGGCCGGCTCCGGAGCTCCACAATGGCGGCCACCTGAACATCCGCGTCAAGCAGATCGAGTGCCACGCCGTAAGCGTCGTTATTGTCGGCGAGTACGACGGCGCGACGTCCGGGCCGGACGCCATAGAGCTTGATCAGGCGTTGCGCTGCCGAACCCATCATCACTCCGGGGAGATCGTTGTTACGAAACAGGGCCGGCTGGTCCAGCGTCCCCGAGGCCAGCACGACGCGCCGGGCACGCAATTTATAAAGGCGCTTGCCGCTGATTACCGCGAGCCAGTTATCCGCATACCAGCCGTTTACCACGGCGGACTTCATCACCTCGATGTTTGCTGCTGCATCCAGATTTCCCAGCAACTCCTGTCGCCGCCGCGCCTCCGAGGACGCGTCGACCGCGCCGCGCGCATAGTTCAGGGAGCCGCCGAGCAGCGGGTTTTCGTCGATAAGCAACACGTCGGCGCCGCCGTTGGCCGCCTCGATTGCCGCGCACAGACCGGCAGGGCCCGCGCCGATGACTGCGACGTCGCAAAAGCGGTATTGCTTGTCAAAGCCCTGTGGCCGGTAAGACTCGTCGATGACGCCGAGACCGGCCTTGTGCCGAAAATAGCGGAACCACAGGTTCCAGATGCCACGCGGCCTGAAGAACGCATGGTAGTAGAAGCCGGCCGGCAGAAAACGGGCGAATTTCTGGATCCAGGCGTTGCGGTCAGAGTGCAGCGAGCCGCTGTAGTTCTGTCCCGCGACGATGAGCCCGTCGCCGAGCGGCATGCGATCGGCGAGCGCGTTCGGATCTGCCGGCAGCTGTACCAGCGTATTGGCGTCCTGCCCCGCCATGGTCAGCACGCCGCGCGGGCGGTGGTACTTGAAAGACCGGCTCAGCAGCCATTCGCCGTTGGCTGCGAGCGCGCTCGCAACGGTATCGCCGGCCATACCGGTGAACTGCCTGCCCTCGAACTCGAAGGAAACGAGCTTCTCCCGATCGAGCATCGTTCCCCACGGCGGCGGCAGGCGATTGGCCTGGCTCACTTCGTCACCTTCGCAGTGTCTTCGTAGTCCTCGACACGAAAGGTGCGCAGGATCTCGTCGCTCCGCGTGTCCCGCTCGGCAAGAAACCAGAAAGCGCTCGCCGTATGACACCACCATTCGACGACGAGGCCGGCCCTGTTGTCATCGAAAAAAACGTGCTCCGCCCAGTCGCGGTCGTCGCTCGATTCCGGGTCCGGCTCCCGATGGTATTCGCCGCCGTAGGTGAATTCGGCAATATTGCGCGGACCGTTCAATGGGCAAATGAGGATTTTCATCAGTGGCTCGCCGCGGTTGCGCCTGCCTCGTTGACCTGGCGAAAACGATAGAAACGTTCGAGCGCGAACGGGCGTATCAGCTCTGGCACTGTGCCGCTTGCCACCAGTTCGGCCATCGTCTTGCCGCAGATCGGCGTTGCCTTGAATCCCCACGTTCCCCAGCCGGCGTCGAGATAGTAATTTTCGAGCGGGCTCAGTCCCATGATCGGGCTGTAGTCGGGGGTCATATCGGTGATGCCCCCCCATTGCCGCAGTACCTTCGCCTGGCCGAGAAACGGGAACAGTTCCAGGATCGCCGCCGACAGCGCTTCCTTTTGCTCCAGCGTCGCCCGCGTGTTGTAGAGCGGATAGGGATCGGATCCACCGCCGATCACAAACTCACCGCGCGACGTTTGCTGTATGTAAACGTGCAGGTGCGGCGAACTCACCAGCGGAGTCAGCAGGGGTTTGTAGGGCTGGGTCACCATGGCCTGCAGTGGATACGAATGGATCGGCAGCCGGATTCCGGCCATCTCGCCTACCACGGAACTCATGCCGGCAACGGCCTGGACGACGCACGCGCAGCCGACGCGTCCACGGTTGGTAACCACGCCGCTAACTTTGCCGCGGCTCTGCTCGACGGCCATCACCTCGGTGAGCTGATGCAGCTCGACGCCCCGCCGGCAGGCCTCGCGGGCGTAACCCCAAACGACGGCATCGTGTCGCGCCGTGCCGCCGTCGGCGTGCCAGAGCCCTGCGAGGATCGGGTAGCGCATGTCATCATCCATGCGCAGATTCGGCACGAGTTCACGGATGGTTTGCCTGTCGACCAGTTCCGAGCGCACACCGAGATTGCGGTTGACTTCCGCGCGCCAGCGAAAGCTGCGGATGGCAGCATCGCTGTGCGCCAGCGTGAGCTGGCCTCGATCCTCCATCATGATGTTGTAACCGAGTTCGTTGCTGAGCTTGCGGAACAGCCGCACCGACTCGCGATAGAAAGCCACGCCTTCTTCGGTCAGATAATTGGACCGGATGACCGCGGTATTCCGCGCGGTATTGCCGCCGCCGAGATAGGCCTTGTCCAGCACCGCAATGTTGGTGATGCCGTGGTGCCGCGCCAGGTAGTAGGCGATCGCGGTGCCGTGACCTCCCGCACCGATAATGACGACGTCATAGTGTTTCTCCAACGGCTTCGCTGCCGTGAAGTGACGGCCGGGCGGGTACCCGTTGCGGTAGCCGAATTTGAGCAGGCCTAGCGCCATCAATGCGGTCCTGTTCCGGAAGACGCCGGATAACCGATGATCGATGCGAGATAGCCAGGCGTCAAATGCACCATCGCGCGATAAGCCAAACCGGACCGCGGCCGCCTGCGCGGGCCGACCGCGTCACGATGCCGAAAACGCAATGGCAGACTCCTGCCCGGCCTCGGCGAGCCAGCGACACAGGTAGTCGGAAAAACTGCGCCGCACGACGATGATGAATGTCGGCGCGTCGTCCACAGCGCCAAGCAGTATGTTGGCCCTGCCGAGCCCACTTTGGGCGCAATCGCCGGTCCTGAATACCTGCGGATGCAGGTCGAGTGTGCATCCTTTGGCCAGCAGGTCATGCGCGCCCTGCCCTTCGAGCATCAGCGCCACCTGTCCGCCGCTGAGATCGTTGACCGACGCGTGCATCTGCGACGTCGCCTGCTGCAGGCCCTGCACGATCCCGGCCGCCTGCTGCGCCGCCGCGGCAACAAGCCACTCGTCGGGACCGAGCCAGAATACGCGATGAGCATCCTGAGACATCGTATTCGGCGTCAGCGGCAGCGGCTGCTGAATGACGCCCTCCACGGCCGAGACGAATTTCGGGTCGGTCGCCGCGCCGCGCAGGTTGACGTGCCCGAGATCGCCACGGACCGTGATCCGCAAACCCTTGTCATCCGCGGCTTGCCGGGTCGCCGCGCCGAGAAAGGGCTCCAGACCGTGCCGCGACCAGGCTGCCTCAGACATGCTGCCGCTCCCCTTTCGGGTCGTAGAAAACCGGCGACACGATCGTCACGGGAACCGGATCACGATCGGGCAACGCCGCATAGATCGTCGCGTCCTTGCGCGCGTGACCACCGGCGACCAGGGCGAGCGCTATAGGGTGACCGAGGCAGGCGCTCGCGTAACTCGAGGTTACGTGCCCGCACATCGGCGCGGGCACTGGCGCCAGCGGATCTTCCAGCAGCTGCGTCCCTTCCGGCAGCACCGTGCTGCTATCCGCAGACAGCAGACCGACAAGCTGCTTGCGGTCGCCGCGCAGGCAATCGGGGCGCGCCAACGACCGCTTGCCGAGAAAGTCCTTGTCCTTGGACAACAGCCAGTTCATGCGCAGGTCGACGGGCGTCACCGAGCCGTCCGTGTCCTGCCCGACAATAATGAAGCCTTTCTCTGCACGCAGCACATGCATGGTCTCGGTGCCGTATGGCGTGATGTCGAACTCGTCGCCGGCCGCCATGACCTGTTCCCACATCGACAGCGCATGGTTGCTGTCGATATTGATCTCGAACGCGAGTTCGCCGCTGAAACTAACGCGAAAAAGCTGCACGGGGAGCCCGCCGACGTGCGCGTCCCGGACGGCCATAAACGGAAAACTTTCTTTCTCTAGATCGATGCTGCAGCCGACTTTCTCGAGGACGCGACGACTGTCCGGACCGGCAACGGCGATCGTCGAATAGTGATCGGTCAGGGAGGTCAGGTATACCTCGAGTTCGGGCCACTCGGTCTGTAGCCAGAGTTCCAGCCAGCTCAATACGTTGGCCGCACCGCCCGTGGTCGTCGTCAGGTAAAACCGGGCCTCGTCCAACCGTGCCATGACACCGTCATCCATGATCATGCCGTCTTCGCCCAGCATGATGCCGTAAGCACAGCGGCCGATTTTCATCTTGCCGACATTATGCGTGTAGATGCGCTCGAGGAATTCGACGACGTCGGGTCCGCGCGCATCGATCTTGCCGAGCGTCGAAGCGTCCATGATGCCGACAGAATTGCGCACCGCCCGACACTCCCGCGCCACGGCGGCATCGAGATCCTCGCCCTGTCGCGGGAAATACCAGGGCCTGTGCCATTGGCCGACGTTTTCCATCGGCGCGCCATTTGCCTCGTGCCACTCGTGTATAGCCGTCTTGCGCACCGGGTCGTAGAGTGCGCCGACACTTTCCCCGGCAATCGTGCCAAACGTGGTCGGCGTGTATGCGGGCCGGTAAGTTGTCGTGCCGACTTCCGCGATGGGCATGTCGAGACACTCTGCAAGCACCGCCATGCCGTTGATGTTGCCGAGCTTGCCTTGATCGGTGCCGAATCCGAGCGCCGTGTAACGCTTGACGTGTTCGACATTGCGGTAGCCCTCGCGCGCCGCGAGTCTTACGTCCGCCACGCTCGTGTCATTCTGAAAATCGAGGAACTGCTTCGCGCAGCGATCCGGATCTTTTATTGCAGGCACGCGCCAGACGGGTTCGAGCGCGTTAGTGGCGTCATCCGGAACTGTCGGCACCTCAAGCGCCGGCGGCGGCAGTCCGCAACTCGACGCCGCGCTCGTCCCGGCATCGAGCCCGTCCTCCAGGCAAGCCTGCAGGCTTTGCTTGCCGTTGCACGCGCCCGCCGAGACATTCGCCTGCGATCGTCCCCCGGGCACGAAGCAATGCAGCTCATCGCTCCAGTCATTGCGGCCTCCTGCCTGCGAGTGCAGGTGCACGGCCGGGTCCCAGCCACCGGACACCGCCAGCAGATCGCACTTCGCTTTGATCGTGTTTTCGACGGTTGCCGAAGCATCGCCGGACCATGGCGCGATCCGGACCGCCCGCAAACGTCTGCGGCCGACGACGTCGCTCACGACGTGCCCCGAAAGGACGGGAATTCCGGCCAGGCGCACGCGCTCACCGGCGGCGCCGGCGCCGCCAGCCCGGCTGTCGACAATCATCACGTTGGCGCCGGCATTCGCAAGATCCAGCGCCGTCAGGTAGGCCGAATCGTTGTTCGTGAAGACGACGGCCCGCTCACCCGGGCAAACGGCATAGCGATTGATGTACGTGGACACCGCGGACGCCAGCATGACCCCGGGACGATCGTTGTTGCAAAAGGCGAGCGGCCGCTCGAACGCTCCCTGGGCGAGAACGACCTGCCTGGCACGCACGCGCCAAAGCCGCTGCCGCGCACCCTGCACGGCCGACGCCGTAACGTGATCCGCACAACGTTCGGCAATGGTCAGGAAGTTGTGATCGTAATAGCCGAATACGGTACTGCGAGGCAACAACGTGACGTTATCGAACGCCGCGAGCCGGGCGACGCTTTGCTGCAGCCACTGTTCGCTCGGCATCCCCCCAATCTCGGTCGCCGCACCCAGCAGCCGGCCGCCAAACTCGTTTTGCTCGTCAGCCAGAATTACGCGCGCGCCGGACTCGGCCGCGGCGATCGCGGCCATCAGGCCCGCCGCGCCGCCCCCTGCCACCAGCACATCGCAGTGCGCATTGCGGTGCTCGTATGAGTCGGGGTCGGGCAACTCGGGCGCTCGACCGAAGCCGGCCGATGCGCGAATGAACTGCTCGTAGCGCGGCCAGAACGACTTCGGCCGCAGGAAGGTTTTGTAATAAAAGCCGGCTCCGAACACGCGCGCAAACGCGCCATTGATCGCAGCCAGGTCGAACTTGACGCTCGGCCAGCCTTTCGTCGCCCGCGCTACCAGGCCGTCGTAAAGTTCGACCTGCGTAGCACGCAGGTTAGGCTGCGTCGCCGCACCTTCGCCGAGCTGCAGAATCGCGTTGGGCTCCTCTGAACCCGCGCCGACGATTCCGCGGGGCCGATGCAGCTTGAAACTGCGCCCCACGATCGCGACATCGTTTGCCAGCAGTGCGGACGCCAGTGTGTCACCGGCAAACCCCGAATAGGTCCTGCCGTCGAAGCGAAAACGCAGCGGGCGAGAGCGATCTATTCGTCCGCCCTGATCGAGTCGTCTGCGCTGCATGGCTTTCTAGGACTCCCCGGACTGCGTGGCGGCGAATAATTCATAGCTGCGCTCGATGGCGTAGGAGACGGTATCGCGCTCGACGCCGAACCAGCGCCGGCAGCCCTGGCTGTGATTCCAGAGTTCCTTGTGGGCACCGCGCGGATTGCTGCGGTTGAACATATAGTCCGCCCATTCCGCGTCGCTCAAGGATTGCGGATCCGCCGGGCGGACAATGCCCGCCTCGCCGCCATAGCTGAATTCCGTCTCGGCTCGCTCACCGCACCATGGGCACTTGATCAGCAACATCGCATGGCTCCTCAGTGCGCGACCGCGGCAGCGCCGTGCTCGTCGATGAGGGCGCCGGTCGTGAACCGCTCGAGGTCGAAAGGCGCATTGAGTTCGTGCGGTCGATCCTGCGCGATGGTGTGCGCGAACGCCCAACCGGAGCCCGGCGTCGCCTTGAATCCACCCGTGCCCCACCCGCAGTTGAAATACAGGCCGTCGACCGGCGTTCGCGAAATTATCGGGCATGCGTCCGGGCATACGTCGACGATGCCGCCCCACATCCTGAGCATGCGCACGCGACTGAAGATCGGAAACAGTTCGATGATGGCCTGCATCGTGTGCTCTATCGTTTGGAAGCTGCCGCGCTGGCCGTAGCCGTTGTAGGCGTCGATACCGGCACCGATGACGAGTTCCCCCTTGTCCGACTGACTGATGTATCCGTGCACGGCGTTGGACATGACCACGGTATCGAGTACCGGTTTCAGAGGTTCGGATACCAGCGCCTGCAGCGGGTGACTTTCGATCGGCAGGCGCAGCCCCGCCATGGCGGCCAGCACGCTGGCGTTGCCGGCGACGACGACGCCGATCTTGTCGGCAGCGATCACTCCGCGGGTCGTCTCGACGCCGGTTACTTTGCCGCCGTCCCGGTTGATGCCCGTCACTTCGCACTGCTCGATGATGTCCACGCCGAGCCCGTCCGCCGCGCGCGCGTAACCCCAGGCAACGGCATCGTGCCGCGCAACCCCCGCGCGCCGCTGCAAGGACGCACCGAGTATCGGGTAGCGCACATCCTGCGAAGTATTGATAAAGGGAATCGCCCGGCGGATCTGCTCGGTGCTGACGACCTCGGCGTCGATACCGTTGAGACGGTTCGCAGCGACGCGCCGTTCGATATCGCGCATGTCCTGCAACGTGTGGCCGAGATTGTAGACGCCGCGCTGGCTGAACATGACGTTGAAATTGAGGTCCTGGCTCAGGCCTTCCCAGAGCTTGAGCGATTTCTCATACAAGAGTGAGGCCTCGGTCCACAGGTAATTGGAGCGCACGATGGTTGTATTGCGTCCCGTATTGCCGCCGCCGATCCAGCCTTTCTCCAGCACGGCGATATTGCGTAGTCCGTGTAATTTGGCGAGGTAGTAAGCGGTCGCGAGACCGTGCCCGCCGCCGCCGACAATGACAACGTCATACTTGCGCTGCGGTTGCGGGCTGCGCCATGCCTCGCTCCATTTCCGGTTATAGCTAAGCGCGTTGCGCACCAGGCTGAACGCGGAGTACTTCTTCATTTACCCGTCTCCGCCGGCCAGTGCCGCGAATTGCAGGCCGTCGACGTCTTGGCGGACCCCGCCGCAAAGGCGGCTGCGCCTAAGCCTTGTCATTCGCCCCATTGACATCTCGCAGTCTCTCGTTTTTCGGGTCGAACGGGCTGTCTTCGATAACGGTGGCTGCATAGTTCTTGCCGAGAATTTCTATGTCGAACTCCGTTCCGGGTGCGGCATGCTCTGGCCTGACCATGCCGAGCGCCAGCGACTTGCCGACGCGGAACCCGTAGCCCCCGCCCGTCGCCCGGCCGATGAGTTCGCCGTCTTTACTGAGGGCGTTGTTACCAAGCGCATCCGCATCTTCCACGCCGCGGACCTCCATGGTAACCAGCCTGTTCTCGAAGCCGCGTTCCTGCCACTCCAGCAGCGCTTCCCTGCCGAGGAAGTCACCCTTGTCGACCTTGACGAAGCGATCCATAACGGATTCGTACGCCGAATATTCGATGGACAGTTCCGTGCCGACCATGCGGTAAGACTTCTCGATGCGCATCGCGTCCATGGCGCGGATACCGAACGGCTGCAGGCCGAGGTCCTCACCCACAGCGAACAGCGCATCGAAAATATGGTTCTGGTATTCGATCGGATGGTGCAGTTCCCAGCCGAGTTCACCGACGAAATTGACGCGCATCGCGTTGACCGGCGCCATGCCGACGACGATGTCCCGCGCCGTCAACCAGCGAAACGCTTCATTGGACAGGTCCGCCTGCGTGACGCGCTGAAGCAGGGTGCGGGCTTTCGGCCCTGCGAGTACGAGCACGCCGTACGCGCCGGTCAGCTGCGTGAACTGCACCGACCCGTCCCTGGGCATGTGCTTCCTCAGATAATCATGATCCAGGCGCTGCAGAGCACCGGCAGACACCAGGTAGAAGGAATCGTCGGACTCGCGGCGAATCGTGAACTCGGAGTGCACGCCGCCTTTGCCGTTCAATGCGTGTGCCAGGCTCAGGCCGCCGATTTTTTTCGGCAGGGTGTTGGCAACGAAGGAGTCCAGGAACGCCTCGGCGCCGGGACCCGAAATCCGGCACTTCGCAAATGCCGTCATGTCGAGCAGGCCGACATTGTTCGTGACATTGCCGACTTCCTTGCGAACGGCTTCGAACCAGCGCGAGCGGCGAAACGACCAGTCATCCTCTTGCGGCATGCCGTCGGTGGCAAAGAAGTTCGGCCGCTCCCAGCCGAATTTTTGTCCGAAAACGGCGCCACGTTGTTTCATCCGCTCATAGCATGGCGCCGTTCTCAGCGGACGGCCCGCCGGCCGTTCTTCATCGGGATAGTGGATGACGAAGACATTGGCATACGCTTCCTCGTTCTTGGCAATAAGGTATTCCTTGCTCGCGTAGTCGCCGAAACGCCGTGGCTCGACGCCGAGCATGTCTATCGTCGGCTCGCCATCGACGATCCACTCGGCCAGCTGCCAGCCCGCGCCGCCGGCGGCCGTGATGCCGAAACTGTGGCCTTCGCTGAGCCAGAAATTGTCGATATCCCAGGCCGGTCCGATGATCGGGTTGCCGTCCGGGGTGTAGGCGATGGCGCCGTTGTATACCTGTTTGACGCCGGCTTCGCCGAATGCGGGCACACGCGACATCGCCGCCTCGATGTGCGGCTCGAGCCGTTCGACATCTTCCTGGAACAACTCGTATTCGGCGTGCGGGTCCGGGCCGTCGACGTAACAGCACGGCGCGCCTTTCTCGTAAGGACCGAGAATAAAACCGCCGCGCTCCTCGCGCAGGTACCAGGAACCGTCGGACTCGCGCAGCACGCCCATCTCCGGCAGGCCCTGCTCCTTGCGCTCGAGCAACGCCGGATGGGGTTCGGTCACGATGTACTGGTGCTCGACCGGGATCACGGGTATGTCGAGACCGACCATCGCGCCAGTCTGGCGCGCATAGTTGCCGGTCGCGGAGACGACGTGGTCACAGGTGATGTCGCCTTTGTCCGTCTTCACGACCCAGCCGCCGGAGGTCGCCTGCTCGATAGCAAGCACGGCTGTCTTGCGGTAGATCGTCGCACCGCGGGCACGCGCACCCTTCGCCAGTGCCTGCGTCAGGTCGGCAGACTGAATGTAGCCGTCTTCGGGATGGTAAATGCCACCGACAAGCCCGTCGATGTTGCACAATGGCCAAAGTTCCCTGATCTCTTGCGGCGTCAGAAACCGCACCTCGATACCGATGGTTTTCGCCGTCGCCGCATACTGATAGTACTCGTCCATGCGGTCATCGTTCATGGCGAGCCGCAAATTGCCGACCTGGCTGAAGCCTACCGCCTGCCCGGTTTCAGCCTCGAGATCGCGATACAGGGCCACCGAGTACTTGTGCACCTGCCCGACGCTGTAACTCATGTTGAACAGCGGCAACAGGCCTGCCGCATGCCAGGTCGAACCGGATGTCAGTTCGCCTTTCTCGAGCAGCACCACGTCGTCTCCCCAGCCTTTTTTCGCAAGATGATACAAAGCGCTGACGCCGACCACGCCGCCGCCGATCACCACAACTTTTGCCTGAGATTTCATGAACATTGTTCCTGTCTGCCGGCGTCCCGATGCAACCGGTCAATGTGCCAGTCTAATTTAGCCGCCGGTAACGCAGCAGCCCAAAAGCGACGGCCGGTATCTAGTATGCGCCATGCTCGGCCGCCCGATGTCTCAGTAGAAAGGCCGCGGCTCGCGTGCGAACAAGGCACGAACCAGCGGTTCGAAATGCTCGAGCGAATACGTGTCGTAGTCCGGGTCGAAAGAGACCTGGTCCCAGTCAGCACAGAAATCGACGCAGGCGTCGAAGTGCTCGTGACCTCGATAGCGGTCGCGCGCATTACGGTCCTGCCCGGCGAACTGAAACCAGTAGTAGCCCTGGAACAAGCCGTGGTGTGCCACGATCCAGCGGTTCTTCTCGCTGACATAGGGCGCGAGTAGCGCGGCTGAAACCTGGGAATGATTTGCCGGCGCGATGATGTCGCCGATATCGTGCAGCAGCGCACACACGATGGTCTCATCATCAGCGCCATCGCGTTCCGCCCGCGTGGCCGTTTGCAGGCAGTGGTCGAGCCGGCTGATCCGATACGGAGACGGGCCGTCCATCGCGCGCAGCCAGTCGAGAACCCGGTCCGGGAACTCCGCGGCATTCGCGGCGTCGTGTGCGAACACGAGATCGTAGTCCGCCTGCGTGCCGTGTTCCATTGCGGTAAAAGCAACTTTCTTATTATCCGACATGCGCTCCTCTGCGTGACAGCAAGACGAGATGATTGCTGACATTATCGAGTTCAAAATAAGCGTCCTGCAAATGGCGGGCGCCGTTCGCATCGAATGCCTTGCGGCCATGCAGCACCCGATGGCTAGCGACAATCAGGATATCGCCGGCATTCATCCTAAATGCCGCTTTGACGGCGACATCGGTCAGACGCCGGCAAAGTTCGTGGTATGCGCGGTAGAAATCGGCAACGCCCGGCCGCGCCGGGTCGATACGCTGCATCAATTGGTTCGAAAAACGCAGGCCGACGATATTGCCATCGGCGTCGCAGCGCACGAGCGGGGCGACAGCATAGGTTTCATTGTCGTCGTCGAACTCACGGAACGGCACCGGAATCGTACACAGCGAATCGAACATCGCGGGATGCTCTTCGCGCAGTCGTTGCAACACGCTCCAGCCGTCGACGATGACGGTTTCACCGCCTGTCGCCTCGTTAACCAGCATGTGCAGCGCCTGCACGCTCGGCGGCCACGAGTAACTCGCAAAATCGTTGTGTGGCGGCAGCTCCATCGCCGTATGTGCCACGTTGTAGCCGGCCGGGTCCACGGCCACGTTATGGATACGCGCGAACAGCACTTCCCGGATAGGGCCCAGGCGCGGCGCCAGCGACTCCAGTGTTCCGGGCCTGCATGGCGCGGCCTCGAGGACGATCGCGCCGTGGCGCAGGAACTCGCCGATCGCGGCCGCAGCCTGCCGGTCATCATCGATAAAAGCACGATAGTCTGTGCGCAGCGGTTTGAATCTCGAGTCCCAGGGCGACCAGGCCGCGCTCGCTGCCGTCGGCAGCTCGAGCACATCGGCGCTCGCATAACGTGATTGATGCCCGTCGGGCCAGGTTACGGTCAGCAGGTCAGCAGAGAGTTCAGCGGATGCGGGCGCCAGGTCCACCGCAACTTCCTTGATCATGAACCTCTTTTCGCTGGTCTGCTCGATCCGGCAGTCGTTACAGTCGCAGTTGTCGCGCAGCCACAGGTAAGGCAGGAGACTGCTGGCACCGCATGGCCAACAGACTTCGAGCGAATCGCGGCCAAGCGAAACAGTGCCTTCGCGTCCCATCATCGTGGCTCGGCACGGCGCCTTTGCCGCCTTCGCCTGTTTCCGCCGCCCTCCGCCTCGAGCGCATGCGCGGGAGGCGTGATCGCAGTGAACAGCTTGGGGAAGGCGTCACTCTTGTTCGGAATCGCCATGGCGTCGACGAAATAAGTCTGGAAGTTCGGATCGATAGCCGTCTCGATCTTTTCGATACTGCGCACGGTGTCCTCGATCTCTTTCCGGGTTGCCTTGTTCAACAGTGCGATGACGGCTCCCATGCCAGCCGCGTTTCCGGCAGATTCGACCGCGTCAAGATCGCAGTCGGGAATCAGTCCGAGCACCATCGCATATTTTGTGTCGATGTGGCTGCCGAACGCCCCGGCAAGGCGAATGCGGTCAATCTGCTCCACGCCGGCGCGATCGAGTAGCAGCTTCGTACCTGCATACAGCGCTGCCTTGGCGAGCTGGATCTGCCGCACGTCGTTCTGCGTGACCTTAATCGTTTGCTTGCCCTCGTGAATGACAAAAGACCAGGTGCGCCCATCGGGGATCACGCGCCCGCTGCGCCGGGCCAGCGACCCGTCGATGACGCCGTCGGCGCTGACGATGCCCGACAGGTACATCCCGGCGACCGCCTCTATAATGCCCGACCCGCAGATTCCAGTGACACCGAACGCCTGCACCGAGTCTTCGAAACCGGGTTCGTCGGACCACAGTTCGGAGCCAATGACGCTAAAGCGTACTTCCAGCGACTCGCGGTCGATGCGCACGCGCTCGATGGCTCCCGCAGCGGCACGCTGCCCGCAGGAGATCTGCGCGCCTTCGAATGCGGGGCCGGTGGGGCTGGAACAGGCCAGCAGATGATCCCGATTCCCCAGCACGATCTCCGCATTCGTGCCGACGTCAACGACCAGCGACGTCTCTTCCAGCAGGTGCGGCTCCTCCGCGAGCACCATTGCCGCCGCGTCGGCGCCGACGTGACCGGCAATACAGGGAAGGACATAGACCGACGCGCCGGCATTGACGTGCAGGCCGAGGTCGCGCGCGCGGAGGTCCAGCGCGCCGTCAACAGCCAGTGCGAACGGTGCGCCACCCAGCTCGACCGGACTGATCCCCAGGAACAGGTGGTGCATGATGGGGTTGCCCGCAACGGTTATGTCGAGGATATCGTCGGTATCGACGCCGGCCTCGCGTGCCACGTCGGCAATGAGCTCGTTGATGCCGTCCCTGACTACCTCGGTAAGTTCAGTGGCGGCCTCCGGGTGCATCTGCACATAGGAAACGCGGCTCATGAGGTCTTCGCCATACCGTATCTGCGGATTCATGATGCCGCCGGTGTGTCTGATTTCGCCCGTCGCCAGATCGCACAGGTGCGCGGCGATCGTCGTCGAGCCGATGTCGATGGCAAGCCCGTATGCAAAGCGTTTCAGCCCGGGCCAGATTGCCATGATGCGGGACTGGTTGTGGACTGCGACCGTAACCCGCCACTCGCCTTCGCGCAGCGCCGCCTGCAGCATTGCGAGCACGACGGGGTCGCAGGCCAGATCGGCAAGCTGCCATTCTCGTTCGAGCGCTTCGCACAGACGCCGCAGATCGCCGCTCGCTTCCCGCATCTCGGCTTCCTGCACTTCGACGAAATGCAGGTGCACGCTGGTATCGAGCGTGATGTCACGGTATTCGGCTTGCTTGCGCACCACCTGGCGATGCATCTGGCTTTCCGGCGGCACATCGACTACGAGATCGCCCCGGATCAGCGCCTGGCAGCTGAGCCGGTGGTTCTTCTGCAGCGGCTGGCGGCGCTCACCGTAGCGAGCCTCGACTTCACAGAGCGGCGACAGGTTTTCTGCCTTTGACTGAATCGCGTGCTTGGCGAAATCGCCCACGGTGCAGATTATGCGGCAGCGTCCGCACAGCCCGCGGCCGCCGCACACCGAATCGACGTCGACACCGATGCTGCGCGCCGCATCGAGCAATCGCGTTCCAAGCGCAAACTCGCCGCGCCGACCCGACGGCAGGAATACCACTCTCGCGGTCTTGTCGGTCAAGCTGTCGCACCTCGCCGGCGCTTGCGCCCACCGCGTCTTCCACCCCCGGCGGACGGCTCGCGATATTTTTGAATCCAAATCGCGCAGTCAGGATCGTGTCCCATCATCACGTCGGCGCCGAGTACCGCCTGCATGACTTCGGCATGCAACGGACTCGTTATGGCCGAGGTCATGCCGGCGCCGATCGCCATCGTCAGGAACGCAGAATTGATACCGTTTCGATTCGGCAGGCCGAAACTGACGTTGGAAGCGCCGCACGTCGTGTTCACGCGGAGCTCCTCGCGCAGACGCCGGACAATGTGCATCACCTGTTTGCCGGCGGAATTGATGGCGCCGATCGGCATGACGAGCGGATCGACCACCACGTCCTCGCGCGGGATTCCATAATCGGCGGCCCGCTCGACAATCTTCTTGGCAACGGCAAACCGCACATCCGGGTCTTCCGAAATTCCGGTTTCGTCGTTGGAGATGGCGACCACGGCGGCGCCGTGTTTCGCGACCAGCGGCAGTACGGTCTCGAGCCTGTCTTCCTCGCCGGTCACCGAATTGACCAGCGCCTTGCCCTGGTAAACCGAGAGTCCCGATTCCAGCGCCGCGACGATCGACGAGTCGATCGACAGCGGCACGTCGGTCACGGATTGCACGAGTTTCACCACATCCGCGAGGATCGCGGGTTCGTCGGCAAGCGGAATGCCGGCGTTGACATCCAGCATGTGCGCCCCGGCTTCGACCTGCGCAATCGCGTCGGCTTCCACGCGGCTGTAATCTCCGTTACTCATCTCCTCCGCAAGGATCTTGCGGCCGGTCGGGTTGATGCGTTCGCCGATGATGACGAACGGCCGGTCGAAGCCGATGCGCACCTCCTTGTCGGGCGAGCTGACTACGGTCTCTGTCATTCTTTGCATCCTCCTTGGCGGCGCCGGCAGCGCCTTTTAAACCTGCACGTCCGAGCCTTCCGCCGTCGTCAATTCGTCCCAGCCGTGTTTCGGTCGCCATAGTTCACGGTCGCCGAGCACACCCGAGCGTTCGACGATTTCGGCTACGCGATGCTCCTGGCGAAACGCCATGATGTGCACGCCGCTGACTCCCTCGATTTCCTGCAACTCGTTGATCATGTCCACGCAGATGCTGACGCCCTCCTCCTTCTGGTCCGCCGCGCCGCGCAAACGCTTGATGACGTCATCGGGAATGTGCACGCCCGGGACATTGCTGCGTATCCACTCGGCCGATCGCGCCGAGGCCAAAGGCCCGACGCCGGCAAGAATGAAGACTTTCTCGTGCGTTCCGGCATCGCGCACGCCGGCCATGTACTGCCTGAATATTTCTATATCGAAGCAGTACTGAGTCTGCACGAATTGCGCCCCGGCAGCGACTTTCTTCGCCAGCCGATGCGGGCGGTAGTCGAGCGGCGGCGCGAAGGGATTGGCGGCGGCGCCAAGAAACAACTTGGGTGGACTCGAGAGCTTGCGGCCGCTCAGAAACTGCCCGTCATCACGCATACCGCGAATCATGGTCAGCATCGAGATGCTGTCGACGTCGAATACCGGCCTCGCCTGCGGGTGGTCGCCAACTTCGACGCCATCGCCGGTCAGGCACAGGATGTTGTATACGCCCATCGCCGCGGCGCCGAGCACATCGCCTTGTATGGCAATGCGGTTGCGATCTCGCGCCGACACTTGCATGACCATCGCATAGCCGCGTCGCGTCAACAGCGAGCACATGCCGACACTGGACATGTGGCAGTGCGCGCCCGAACCATCCGTCGCGTTGATGGCATCGACCCAGCCGTCGAACAATGCCGCTCTCTCGTAAACGTCGTTTGGATCCGCAGAATCCGGCGGCGAAATCTCCGCAGTCACGGCGAATGCGCCGGCCCGCAGCACGCGCTCGAGGCGTCCGGGGGACGAATGCCCCGGGCGCATCGGCAGCGGATCGCCGGGAACCAGCGGTTCGTCGTCAAACTTCACTGGAGGAATCTCCCGAGGGCGTCGTCCTGGCCCGTACCTCGCGCAGCCATGCCGATTTACCGATCAGGCGGTGATCGACGGGCGGCTGTATGCGCTGAATCGGGTAGCCGTTCTCCGCCAGGCGCTTGTTCCCCTCCCAGGCAAGCACCCACACGCAGGGCATGTCCGTATCGACTTCGCAATTTCCGTCGGGCCGCACGCCACCGCAGGGTCCGTTGCGAATCCTCTTCGGGCAGTTCATCGGGCAGGACATCCCGGTCGACGCGACAATGCACTGGCCACAGCCCTGTGAGTCGAGCAGCACACCCTTGGTAGCTTTTTCGATTGTCACGAACGGCTTGTCCAGCCTGTCGTAACCGACGCGCCGCAATAGCGGATCCATCCAGACGAGTACTGTTTCGAAAGCGGCATACGTTGACTTCAGCCAACGCGCGTTACGCACGGACCACTGGCGCATCCGATACATCGCTATTGCCTGACCGCCGCGCCGTGATTGCGAATGAGCTCGAGCAGCTGCGCATCGCTGAAGCCCGCTTCCAGGTGAGCGGCTTCCTGCTCCGCAAGCAGCTTGAGATCGGCGTCCGCGTCGCAGCGGGTCGTTTCGCGGCGCCACTCCGCGATGTAAGCATCGCTGCTGCCTTTCCCGGCACGCATCGCCGCACGGTCGATAGCCTCCTGGAAGCGGCTGCTCAGCATCATTTTCTCGCGCGTGCGGCCCCGCTGCACGATCACCTGCGAGGGAATGTCACGCCAGAAGACGACTATCTTCTTCACCATGTTTCTCTCCCTCGGCCCATGCCGAAAGACCCGATCGCAGACCGCCATAGCCGCAGTGCTGGTGATGGAACTTCAGGCCGAGACGCCGGGCGGCCGCTTTCGCTGCCTGCAGCAGGGCGCTCTCGTTCGTCTGCGAGAGGTATACGAGCCGCTCGTAATTGCCGAAATAACTGTCATGCAGTTCCGGGTGCTCGTCGAGTTGCAACGGCCGGATGACGAGCCGCTCGAAGTGACGTGCGAGGAAATCCGTCAGGTAGAAAGTCCCCGGTTCGGCATTCGCCAACGCCGCGAATCGTTCGCTGCCGGCATAGAATTCATAACAGTGAGCGCCGGGCAGGCGTTCGACGCCCTCCTCTGCCAGCACGCGATCGATGGCTCCACCCGTGCCGCAATCCGCATAGGCCGCGAAAATCTTCGAGTAGCGGCCGGCATTTTCGCGAATCCTCTGCCGAAGCCGCTCCGGTATTTGTCCCGGACGATTGTGCAGAGTTGCGTCGATGCACGTCAGGTGCATGTGGTCCCAGCCGTTTGCATGCCTGAGCTCGATGATCTCCCGGGCCAGCGCCCCGCAGGCAATGACGAGGATCGGCTCAGGCATTGACGGCCTCCCGACGCTGCGCGACCAGCTGCGGGCCCATCTCCGCCGCCTGTGCAGCATCCCGACAATAGCCGTCTGCGCCGACCGCTTTGCCGAACTCTTCGTTCAGCGGGGCTCCCCCGACGAGCACGATGTAGTCATCGCGGATGCCTTGTTTGACCATCTCGTCGATGACCACTTTCATGTACGGCATCGTCGTCGTGAGCAACGCGGACATGCCCAGTATGTCGGGCTTGTGCTTCTCGAGAGCCGCAAAATAGGCATCGACGTCATTATTGATACCGATGTCCACGACCTCGAAACCGACGCCCTCCATCATCATCGCGACAAGGTTTTTGCCAATGTCGTGGATATCGCCTTTTACCGTGCCGATGACCATTTTGCCGATAGGCTTGACGCCGGTTTCGGCCAGCAGCGGGCGCAGCAACGCCATGCCGCCCTTCATCGCATTCGCTGCCAGCAGCACCTCCGGCACGAACAGTATGCCGTCGCGAAAATCGATGCCGACGATGCGCATACCTTCGACCAGCGCTTCGTTCAGCACCTTCTCGGCCGACCAGCCACGGTCCAGCAGAATCTGCGTGCCTTCGACGATCTCCTCCTTCAGCCCGTCGTAGAGATCGTCGTGCATTTGCTCGACGAGTTCTCCATCCTCCAGCTCCTCGAGGACGACCTCTTCCTCGTCGCCCGTTATCTCGTCCCTGTCCGTCATCTAGTAATCCCGATCTTCAAATTCCGATTTGCGGCGCGTCATGAACTCATTCAGTGCCTCGTCGACCGCGGCATCGAGCGGCGGTGCCTCATAGTCTTGCAGCATCTGCTTCCACAGGCTGTTGGCGCGCTGCGCGGTATCGAGCGAGCCATCCTGCTCCCATTGTTCACAACTATTGTTGTCGGCCACAGCCGAGCGGTAAAAAGCCCGCTCGAAATTCGCCTGGGTGTGCGTCGCACCGAGGAAATGCGCTCCCGGGCCGACTTCGCGCAGCGCATCGAGCGCCTGGCCGTTTTCCGACATATCGACGCCCTGCAGCATGACGCCGAGCATGCCGGCCTGATCCGCATCCATCACAAACTTCTCGTAGCCCATCGCAAGGCCGCCTTCGAGCCAGCCGGCCGTGTGCAGCATGAAGTTCACGCCTGCGAGCGCCGAGGTCTGCAGGGTGTTCGCTGACTCGTAGGCCGCCTGCGCGTCGGGGATCTTCGAGGCACACAGGCCGCCGCCGCTGCGAAACGGAACGCCCAGGCGCCGCGCCAGCGTGCCGACGGCGTACACAATCAGGCTCGGCTCCGGCGTGCCGAAGGTCGGCGCGCCCGACTGCATTGACACGGCGGCGGCAAAGGTTCCGAAAACAACCGGCGCGCCGGGACGCACGAGCTGTATGTAGGCCATGCCTGCGAGCGCCTCGGCCAGGATCTGCGTCACGGTACCGGCGACCGTAACGGGAGACATCGCGCCGGCCAGCAGGAACGGAGATATCACGGTCGCCTGATTGTTTTCGGCGTATACCGTGGCGGCGCCGAGCATCGTTTCGTCGAATGTCAGCGGCGAATTGGCGTTGATAAGACTTGTGACGACCGTGTTTTCGGCGACAAAGTCCTCGCCGAAGACGATCTTGGCCATATCGACAGTATCCTGAGCCCGCTCCGGGTGTGTTACCGAACCCATGAACGGCTTATCGCTGTAGCGGATGTGGCTGTAAACCATGTCGAAATGGCGTTTGTTGACGGGAATATCGACGGGTTCGCAAATCGTGCCGCCAGAGTGATGCAGGCCCGGGCTCATATAGGCCAACTTGACGAAATTGCGAAAGTCCTCGATCGTCGCATAGCGTCGGCCGTGATCCAGATCGCGCACGAAAGGCGACCCGTAAGCCGGTACACACACCATCCTGTCGCCGCCGATCATCACGCTGCGCTCGGAGTTCCGCGCGTGCTGCATGTATTCGGACGGCGCTGACGCCCGGATGATAGAGCGGCACAGTCCGCGCGGAAAACGAACGCGCTCGCCATCGACATCGGCGCCGGCGTTGCGCCAGAGTTCCAGCGCCCTTGGAAAACCGCGAAACTCGATGCCGATTTCTTCGAGCACCGTTTCCGCATTGTGCTCGATTAGCTCGACCGCCTCTTCGTCGAGCACCTCGAAATACGGAATCTTGCGGTCGACCCAGGCGGCCATCGGAGCGATCGCCTGTCGCCGGGCAGCCCGCTTGGCCTCGCGGCCCGAGCCGCGCCTTCGCCGTGGTCTCTTGCCCATGTGAGCTCCTGTCGAAGACGGGCTTCGGATCCGAAAGCCTGGACCGTGTCACCGGTCGTAATTCCGGCAGTTTGCTGCAGATTGCCTGCTTCTGCATAGTTGTCTGCGACACAAATCTGGCCAAAAACGACACGCCTGTTTGCCCGGTGAGAGCGCCGCATTTGTTGTAAAAATGCCATCAGAATGCGTAATTGGGTCCGTTATGGGACATCAGGCGTCGCTAACGGCAAACATTTGCCGGGCCGTGGTGTTATATTGCCCGTGGGGCTAATAAAAACGACATTCAGGGGGAAACCATGTCCACCCGTATCCAGCCAACGCGGTCAGCGTTGTCTATGGCCGTAACGGCCGCACTCGTCGGCGCAGGGGCCTCTCCGTCCCACGCCGCCATTGAAGAAATCACCGTAACGGCCACCAAGCGCATTGAAAGCTTGCAGGACGTCGCGCTGGCTGTGCACGCAGTCGGCTCGGAGCAACTGGAGGCGGAGAATATCCAGAGCTTCTCGGACTATGTCCTGCTGTTACCGAACGTCACTGCCGGCGGCCGTGGCCCGGGGCAGAGCGAGGTCTATATTCGCGGCGCGGCTGTAGACGCGATCAATATTACGGTTGCCGAATCGCAGGGCTCGGCGCCGAACGTCGCGATGTACCTGGATGAGCAGCCGGTCACTGCTGGTGGGCGTAATCTCGATGTCTACGTCTCCGATATGGAGCGCATCGAGGTGCTGCCGGGGCCGCAGGGCACGCTGTACGGCGCGAGTTCGATGGCCGGCACCGTGCGCCTGATCACGAACAAGCCGGTACTCGACGAATTCCAGGCCAGCGCTACTGGCAGCTGGTCCACGACATCGGGCGGCGACGACAGCAACTCGCTCGAAGCGATGATCAACATCCCGATCATCGAAGGCAAATTCGCGATTCGCGGAGCGTTTTACAACGACCACCAGGGTGGCTATATCGACAATGTCGAAGGCACGTTTGTGGCGGATAACAGCATCAATCCGACGTTCCCGGGCGACACCGCATTCTTTGCCGCGGGTACCGTGTTCGCGGACGGCACTGTCGTTCCTGCCGGCGGGGTCACGATCCCGGTCGTCAAGACGGTCGCCAACAATTCGGAACTCACACAAGACAACTACAACACGGCAGATTACAGCGGATTCCGGCTGGGTGCGAAGTATGTCGTCAATGAGAACTGGGAGCTGCTGGTTCAGCACACGCGTCAGACGCTGCAGACCGAGGGCGTCTTCGACTACGACCCTGAGAAAGGCGACCTGAAGGTATCCCGCTTCACCGAAGACTCGCTCGATGATTTCTTTCACCAGACCGCGTGGACGCTCGAGGGGCGCCTCGGCGCGCTCGACATCGTTTACACGGGCGCGTTCCTCGATCGCGAGGTCGACGCCAAGCTCGATTACACGGGCTATACAAATATCGGCAAATATATTTCGGGTTACCAGTGCGAGTACTACACCCCCTACTACGGACTGGCAACGAACCCGACGACCAACTATGGCTACGACCCGACGCTCGGCGGTGATCCAGGGGTCATCGAGTGCGGCAACCCGGCCAACGCGGTCAATATCGAGAATGAGATGACGCGGTGGACTCACGAATTTCGAGTTTCGAGCAACTTCGATAGCGCCATCAATTTCCAGGGCGGTATCTTCTACGAAGACTTCGAGATTCTGCACCGCGGCGACTTCAATTATCTTGCGCCGTTCGAGCTCGGTTACCCACCGATTGACATCAACACGAATTCGAACTTCGACAACGCCGCCGCCAATGCACGCGGTGTCACCACGGCCGCCACGCAGTTCCGCAATGACAATACTCGGACCGAAGAACAATTTGCGGTGTTCGGAGAAATCTCGTGGGATATCACCGACACGTTGAACGCCGCATTGGGCTTCCGCTATTACGACCTCGAGTACGGCTTCGCCGGCTATGGCGCATTCCGCTACGGCAGCCGTCCAATATTCGTGGACGACGACGACCCGAGCAACGACCAGCGTCCGGCATTTACCTTCGGCCGTGACTACGAAGTCAATCTCGACCTGATCGAGCCGCTGAAGACGGATGACACGATTGTCAAATTCACGGTGAGCTGGACGCCGAGCGGCGACTCGCTGTTTTACGCGACCTGGTCGGAAGGCTACCGGCCGCCGGGCTTCAACCGCGGCGCGGCAGCGAGAGCGGTGTACGACCCCAATGCCAGCAACTCCAACAATGTAGGCTTGCAATGCGGCCCAGATATAGCCATCGACCCCAATCCTTTGACAGGATTCCCGGGCTATTGCCTGCCGTATATCTTCGAATCGGACACGCTGGAGAATATCGAGTTTGGCTGGAAGTCGACGCTTGCGGATGGCAACCTGCAGTTCAACGGTTCGATCTACAAGATCGACTGGGAGAACATCCAGGTCTCGCAATTCGACTCGCAGAATATCTCGATCTTTACGCTGATCGACAATGGCGGCGATGCCGAGATCCAGGGTATCGAGATCGACATGATCTGGGCTGCGTCCGACAGCTGGACCATTTATGCGGCCGGATCGTACAACGATACCGAACTCGTGTTCGTCGACCCGGCATTCGACATTGTCGTCGCCGACGCCGGTACCGCATTGCCATTGACGCCAGACCTGCAGATCAGCGCACGTGCGCGCTATGACTGGGAACTCAGCAACGGCTGGTTGGGCTACGGCCAGCTGGGCTTCAGGTACGCCGGCGACTCCATCAACTCGCTCGTCGACACGCCGGAAGAGCCGAACACGACGCAGGACAGCTGGACGATTTTCAACGCCTCGCTCGGCTACGAACATCCGTCCGACGGCTGGGGTGTGGAGCTGTTCGCGCAAAACCTTTCGGATGAACGCGCGCAATTGCACATCAACCGCCAGGACTTTTTCGAGCGCATCACGACGAATCGCCCGAGAACTTACGGCGTGCGCTTCTCGTATCATTTCTAGACGCAGGGCTGGCCTCAGGCTTGGTATGGGAATAGAAATGAACTGAAAGCTGTCGCGAGACGAACAAGGGGCGAACTGCAGGGTTCGCCCCTTTTTTTCTGCCAGCGTTACTATCCGCTATCGGATAGCTTTCCAGGGCCAGTGCGCCGAAACCGAATATGACATTACCCGAAGCTAAAACACGGCACGAACAGGAGAACACCGCCGACGTGCTCAAGCAGGCCCGTGAGCTGCTGGAAGCCGGTCGTATCGAGGCTTCGGCTGCAATGATGCGGAAACTGCTCCACGCAAACCCCGATAATGACGAGGCCCTGTATATTCTGGCCGTCTGCCAGCGCTATCTCAAAGAGTTCGACGGCGCGCTCGAGACCCTCGATCGACTCAAGGCCCTGCGCCCGGCCTATGGGAAAGCCTGGCAGGAAGAAGGCCACCTGCAGCTGGCCACGGGCAACAATACGGCCGCCCTCACCGCGTTCCGTCGAGCCGTGTCGCTGAACAGTTCGTTGATCGCGAGCTGGGGCGCGCTCGTCGAGTTGGCCCGGCAACTCGATAAACCGGAGTTGTTGACCATTGCGACGGACCAGCATGCTCGCCTCGCTGCCCTGCCGCGTGAACTCCTGAGCGTCCGGGTAATGATGGCAGAGGGCAGGAATGTAAGCGCCGAGCGCCTGTGCCGGGCGTATCTTAAAGAGAACCCGCAGCACGTCGAGGGCATGCGTTTGCTTGCCAACCTCGGCATCAAAGCCGAGGTACTCGACGACGCCGAATTCATTCTCGAGAGCGCCGTGGCGTTCGAGCCAGACAACCGGTTTGCACGATTCGACTACATGAATGCTCTGTATCGCCGGCAAAAATACGCGGAATCGCTCGAGCAGGCACGTATTCTTCGCGATTGCGAACCCGAGAACTCGCAGTATCGCGTTGCGTTCGCCAACCAGTGCGTCGCAGTCGGAGACTTCGATCAGGCCCTCGAAATCTACGATGATGTCGCAAGCAAGGTCACCAACCAGCCAGCCCTGCACCTGGTTCGCGGACATGCACTCAAAACCATCGGGCGCCTTGACGACGCGATCGAGTCGTACCGAAATTGCTATCGCGCAAGACCGGATTTCGGTGACGCCTACTGGAGCCTCGCTAACCTCAAGACGTATCGATTTACTGAAGAGGAAATGCAGTCGATGCAAGCCGCTGAGAGCGCTGCCGGCACGCGTCTGGAGGACCGCATTCATCTGTGCTTTGCGCTGGGAAAGTCCTACGAGGACGGTGGCAATATCAAGGATTCCATGGACTATTACGAACGCGGCAACGCATTGAGGAAGGACCAGCTTCGATACGATGCCGAACGCATGTCGTATAGGCTGTCATTACAACGGAAATTCTGTTCGGCAGAGCTGTTCGCAGCGAAAAAGTCTGCGGGCACCGAAAGCAAAGAACCCATCTTTATTGTCGGCTTGCCGCGAGCCGGATCGACGCTGCTGGAACAAATCCTGGCATCGCATTCGCAGGTCGACGGCACACATGAACTTCCCTATATCAGCTCGCTGGCGTTCAAGCTGGACGGGCGCCGCTACGTGGACGATAAGCCACGTTATCCGCAACTGCTTCGCGAAATCCCCGACGAGCAATTGAAGAAATTCGGCGACGAATTCCTGGCCGATGCGAAAATACACCGTGGGGACGCGCCCTACTTCATCGACAAAATGCCCAACAACTTCAGGCATATCGGTCTCATTCAACTGATCCTGCCGAACGCCGCGATAATCGACGCCCGCCGCCACCCGATGGCTTGCTGTTTCAGTAGTTATAAACAACTCTTTGCAACGGGCCAGGAATTCACTTACGGGCTCGCGGAGATAGGCGCCTACTACAAGGACTACGTCGAATTGATGGACCACTGGGATCGGGTCTTGCCGGGTAAGGTCCTGCGCGTGCAATACGAAGATGTCGTGGCTGACCTGGAAACGCAGGTGCGGCGGATACTCGACCACTGCGGACTGCCCTTCGAAGAGGCCTGCCTGAATTTTCACCGCACGGAGCGATCGGTGCGCACGCCGAGTTCCGAACAGGTGCGGCAACCAATTTACAAATCCGGCCTGGAGCAGTGGCGCAAATTCGAATCCTACCTGGATCCCCTGAAACAGGCGCTGGGACCCGTACTGCAACGGTACCCGATTGACGACTGACGGAATCGAGACATGAGTGAAATAGGCTTGACCCTGGAGGAGGTACACTCGCTCGCGGCGCGCGTACTGCGTCAAAACGGCTGCAATGGCGATAATGCAACGGCCGTCGCTGACGTAATTACCGCCGCCGAGCGCGATGGCTGCCATTCGCACGGACTGATGCGACTGGCCGGCTACGTCGCGTCCCTGAAAAGCGGCAAGGTCAACGGGCAGGCCGACCCCGGCGTCGAAAAGATTGCCGGCGCAGTGCTGCGCGTCGACGGCGATCGCGGCTTCGCACCGCTTGCGCTGGCGCGCGGCCGCAAGCCGCTGATCGAGGCCGCACAGACGTCCGGCATCGCCGCCCTGGCGCTGACCGACATACACCATTTCGCCGCGCTGTGGACCGAGATCGAGCCGATCGCCGAAGCGGGCCTGTGTGCCCTCGCCTGCGTGTCCTACAAGCCGGCCGTCATTCCGGCCGGCGGCTCGAAACCGCTGTATGGCACCAACCCGCTGGCATTCGGCTGGCCGCGAGCGAACCAGCCGCCCGTCATCTTCGACCAGGCATCGGCCGTCATGGCACGCGGCGAGGTGATGCTTGCGGCCCGCGAAGGCAAGCAGCTGCCGCCGGGTGTGGGCGTCGACAAGGACGGCCGCGCAACAACCGACCCCGACGAAATCCTCGACGGCGCCTTGCTCGCGTTCGGCGGCCACAAAGGCTCCTCGATCGCCATGATGATCGAGCTGTTTGCCGGCGCCCTGATAGGAGAGTGCTTCAGCTTCGAGGCGGCCCTGCGCGATAACAATGACGGCGGTCCACCGAGCGGCGGTGAATTGATCATCGCGATGGACCCGAAACTGTTTGGCGACAGCGAGGGCTGGGCGGCACATGCCGAAAAGCTGTTCGCCGAGATCGAGTCGCAGCCGGGCGCCAGGCTGCCGAGCGCGCGGCGCTACCGGAACCGTGTCGAAACCGCGTCAGCCGGCATCACGCTGTCGGCCAAGGTGCATGAATCGATACTCGCACTTTGCGAGCCGGCGGGCGCCGCGTAAGCTGCTCTCGACCAAGCGGAAGCCAGAATGACCGACAACACCTTTTCCAATTACATCGGCGGCGAATGGACGCATTCGGACAGGACCATCGAAAACGTGAATCCGTCCGATACCAGCGATGTCATCGGCCGCTATGCCAGCGCGACGCCGGCCGAGGCGCTGCAGGCCGTCGACGCGGCGCGCGAGGCGTTTTCCGGCTGGTCGCAGAGCGGACTCGAGGAGCGCAAAGCCATACTCGACGCGATTGGCGACGAACTGATCGCGCGCAAGGACGAACTCGGCCGCCTGCTGAGCCGCGAAGAGGGCAAGCCGCTTGCCGAGGGGATTGGCGAAGTTGGCCGCGCGGGCCAGTTCTTCCAGTATTTCGGCGCGGAGGTGCTGCGGCAAATGGGCGAACACGCGGCGTCGGTGCGGCCCGGCGTCGACATCGACGTCACGCGTGAGCCGCTCGGCGTGATCGGCATCGTCACGCCGTGGAATTTTCCAACGGCAGTCGCAGCATGGAAAATCGCGCCCGCGCTGGCATTCGGCAACACCGTCGTCCTGAAAGCGGCGGAACTGGTGCCCGCAAGCGCCTGGGCGCTGACGGAGATCATCAGCCGCAGCGGCCTGCCCGCCGGCGCGTTCAACCTCGTCACGGGCCCGGGATCGACGACCGGCGATGCACTGACCTGCGCGGGCGGAGTGGACGCCGTCTCGTTTACGGGTTCCGTTGCCGTCGGCCGCCGCATCGCCCGCAACGCCATCGAAAACTTGACCCGCGTGCAGCTCGAGATGGGCAGCAAGAATGCACTCGTGGTCTTGCAGGATGCGGATCTGGACCTGGCCGTGCAATGCGCCATCAACGGCGCATTCTTCGGCACCGGGCAAAAATGCACCGCGTCATCACGGCTGGTGGTCGAGGAAAGCATTCACGACGAATTTGTCGAGCGCATGAAAAAAGCGATGCGGGAGCTCGTCGTCGGTCACGCACTGGATCCGCAAACCCAGATCGGACCCGTTGTCGACTCACGGCAGCTCGAGCAAAACCTTGGCTACCTGCAGCTCGCGAAGGAGGAAGGCGCCGTTCTCGAGTGCGGGGGCGACACGCCGACGCGCGACACCGAAGGCTACTTCATGACGCCGGCGTTGTTCACCGAGACGACGAACGACATGCGCGTCAACCGCGAAGAGATCTTCGGGCCGCTCACCTGCGTCATCAGGGTGGCTGATTACGAGGAGGCGCTGGCGGTGTCGAACGATACCGACTTCGGCCTCACGGCCGGCATCATGACGACGTCCCTGAAACATGCAAACCACTTCCGGCGGCACTCGAAATCGGGTTGCGTCATGGTGAACCTGCCCACGGCCGGCACCGACTACCATGTGCCGTTTGGCGGCCGCAAGGCCTCGAGCTATGGCCCGCGTGAGCAGGGCCAGTACGCGAAAGAGTTTTACACCGTCGTCAAGACCACTTACAGCCTGCCGTACTGAGGTGATGCGATGATTGTCATCGACGGCTTGCAGTACGTTAACTGGAATCGGGAACTTTTCCAGACGGCCAAAGACGCCGGAGTTACGGCGATCCACGTCACCATCGCTTACTGGGAAAATACCCGCGAAACGCTCGCCAACATCGGCGACTGGCACCGCCTGTTCAGCCAGCACGGCGACCTCATCCTGCATGCGAGAAGCGCCGACGACGTGCTTGCAGCACACGAGTCGGGGCGCGTCGGCATCGTGTTCGGCTTCCAGAACTGCTCACCGATCGAGGATGATCTGCGTTACGTGCAGGTCTTTCACGAACTGGGCGTGCGCATCATGCAGCTGAGCTACAACAACCAGAGCCTGCTGGCGACGGGCTGCTACGAGTCCCGTGACAGCGGTATCACGCGTTTTGGCAAGGAAGTCATTCGCGAAATGAACCGCGTTGGCATGGTCATCGACATGTCCCACAGCGCGGAGCGCTCGACGCTCGAGGCCATAGAGCTCTCGGAGAGACCGATCGCCATCACGCACGCCAATCCATCGTTCTTCCACGACGCGCTGCGCAACAAGTCGACGACGGTGCTGCGCGCGCTCGGCGATTCGGGCGGTATGCTCGGACTCAGCCTGTACCCGTTCCACCTCAGGAACGGCAGCGATTGCACGCTCGAAGAATTTTGCGGCATGGCGGCGGAAACTGCGGCCATCGTCGGCATAGACAACCTCGGTATCGGCTCCGACCTGTGCCTCAACTGGGACTATGCGACCCTCGAGTGGATGCGCTCGGGCCGCTGGACCGCCGGCACCGACTACGGGGAGGGCTCGGCGGACAACAAGGGCTGGCCGACTCAGCCAGGCTGGTTCGCAAGCAGCGCGGATTTTCACAACATTGCACGCGGCCTGGAAAAAGCCGGTTTCGGCGATGACGACGTGGACAAGATTATGGGCCAGAACTGGCTCACGTTCTTTACCCACGCTTTCAAGCCAGAGGCACACCACTAGATGCTCGGCCCACGCAACACGCCGGGTCAGGACGTTGCGACGACGCCGTTGAAGCTGCGTCCAGCCAGTATCGTGATGGATCTCGAGCGGCTCGGCGCGCTGCACCCCTACCGCTTGAGCTTCATGCGCATTCTCCTGCGGCACGTGATGCGGGAGCGTTGGAAGATACGCCGCAAGATCTGGGATCTGGATGCAGACGGCTATGGCACCGCGATCTATACGATCGAGGCAGCACAGGGCCGCTTCAGCTTCGTCGTGTTTGCCCAGTATCTCGATCCGGCACAGCGAAGTGATCGCGTCATTGCGAACCAGTGGGACATGACTGTGACGCTGTGTGCGGGCGACGTCGATGACCCGCAGTTGCAGATGCTGCGCGCCAACGTGCCGCTGCAGGAGGCCGGGCGCATCGACGCGCGCTGCATCGTGCTGTCGCGCGCCAACAAGAGTTCGCGCAATTTCGATTACGTCATTGGCGAACTCGCCGCCGGCAGGCAGCCGGCGCTCGCGCACATCGCGCGCGTTGGTTACCTGTACCGCACGACCGCGGTTTATGGCAGCGGCAAATTCGGCATGGCCGACTGGCAAAAGGTCGTCTCGAATTATGACGACTTTGCCAGGCCGTTCGCCGCGGAGATGTTCACCTGCTACATGATTCGGCAGTTCAGCCTGGACCAGGCCGACCATATTGCGGAGGCCCGCGCGCCGCGCACCGCCGTGAAAATGGACGACGCCATCAAGCGCTACTTCGGCATCGGCAATGCCACCGGCCTCGGCATGGCGCCGTTTCTTATCAATCACCCGCAGTTGATCAGCCGCTGGGTCGAGGTGCGCGAGACCGCACTTGCTCGAGTTATCCAGCTCGGTGAATCGACCCCGGAGAAGCGTGGCCGTCTGCAATCGATGATACGGAAGGCGTCGCAACACCTGCGCGAAATCGCAACGGACAACGAGCAGCAGAACAACGCCAACGCGGCGGTAGTCGACGAACTTCGCGACGTTCTCGACTGGATTCGTTCCCGGGACGATTTCGACTGGGCCGAGCTCGTCGGCCACGCCTTGCGACACCTGCAAACTGGCACTCAGGAACTCATCAACTCCCTGTTGATGGAGATGTATCCGGAGCTGACGGACGATCTCGAGGACGCGCTGTGCGTCGACGAGTCCCTGGAACTGCTTCCGGGGCAAACGCTGGCCGACGCCAAGGCGTTGATCGAGACGCATTATGCCTGGGCGCTGGCCATCGACTTTTCCGAGCGTCGCAGCAGGGACGTGTTCTGGTACCGGTCGATGGAAAAGTCCGAACCGCGGCTCGGTCGCCGGGGCAAAGATCCGGGCGAGGACAAGGCAATGCCGCTCGCCGTGGCCTACGACGTGCGTCAGTGTTATGACCGGATTTGTGATGCCATCGCGTCCGGCGGCTGCCGTTCGGTTGCAGAGTTCGCGATCCGTTATCCAGAGCTGCGCAGCACGCTGCGCAGAGTCCAGTCGTTAACGCAATCGGCTTACGGCGACATTCGCGCAAACCTGCTCGATACCGAGGTGCTGCCTATTAACTTGCTGCGCTGCAAATTGTCGTTCTTCGGTGTCAGTAAATTCGATCCGAAATCGCGATTGTGGGTGCGCAACACGATGTTCCAGGGTGCTCCGCTGGCCGATGACATCGGCACTGCATTTGCAGACGACTGGTTTTTTCCGGTGATGCCGGAGCCGCTCTAGAGGCCGCTCGATTAACGTTTCGATAAACGAACTGACATCTTTGCTCAAGCGTGCGTTTGAGGCGCTGGGCTATAACCAGGGAGATTACGAAGACGCCGCTCGTGCCGTTGTCTGGCTCGAATCGCGCGCCATGCACGGACTCGAGCTGGCATTGCGGGACTGGCAGCGCCTGAGCAAGGCCGGTAGCGCACTCGAAATTTTGCCTGCCGATAACGGCGTGCAGGTACTCGCCGCTCACGACAGCAGCATTCTTACATGCGGCCATTGTGTTGCCGATCTTGCGGCAGCGGCTCTGGAACAACACGGTTCCGGCCGGATCGTGCTGCGGCAATGTTATAGTCGTATGGCCATCCTGCCATCCTTGGAATTATGTGCGCGGCGGGGCGCTGCCGCTGCAGCGTGTTGGAACGACAGCAACTATCAGCATGTTGCGCGGATCGACGCCTGGCGCACCAACCCGGAATACCGAAGAATGAAAATAACGCCGGATAACACCGCTAGCGCGGCAACGCTCCACTTCGCTTGCCACACGCAGCCACAGGAAGTGGCCGCATTCCTGGCGGAAATCTCGAGCGACGGTGCGCAATCGACACCCGACTATCTCGTCTTGCCAGAGGAAATGGCCGCTCACCGCCAGGCTGCAATCCGGCAAGGGATTGCTGTGAGCGATGAACTCGTGGCCGAATTGACCACGACGGCGGAGGCGGTGCTGGTTGCTGCATCGGAGCAGTCCCGTCGCGGTGCCGGGGAGGCCTGATGAAGGAGACGACCGAGCACCTGCCGGAGCACTTTTCCGCGCGCGCCGTCGACTGGCCCACGTTCATTATCAGCGGCGGCTTCCTGGTCGCGTTCGTCGTCGCGGCCATCGTCAATATCGACTACCTGTCCGACCTCGTCAATTCCGCTTATGCGACGTCGACGCGACTTTTCGGCGCATACTGGCAAGCTTTGCTGCTCGCTACCTTCGGACTGGGCCTGTATGTCGCGATCTCCGCGTCCGGCGCGCCGCGACTGGGCAACCGGCCGCGGCCGGAAATCAGCACGTTCAAGTGGTTTGCCATCATCATGTGCACCCTGCTCGCGGGTGGCGGCGTGTTTTTCGCTGCAGCAGAGCCGATGGCGCATTTCGTCGCGCCGCCACCTGTTTTCGACGTCGCCCCCTCGTCGGCGGATGCCGTATATCCGGCCCTGGCACAGAGCTACATGCATTGGGGCTTTCTCGCCTGGGCGGTTCTGGGCAGCCTGACAACGATCGTCTTCATGCACTTGCATTACAACAAGGGACTGCCGCTGAAACCACGGACCTTGTTGTACCCCGTGTTTGGCGAACGTGCTATTCGTGGCTGGTACGGCGGCGTCATCGACGCGGCGTGCGTGCTCGCCGTCGTGGCCGGTACAGTCGGTCCGATCGGCTTTCTCGGTCTTCAGGTGAGCTACGGGCTCAACGCACTGTTCGGCATTCCTGACACGTACCTCACCCAGTCACTGATTATCCTGGGTCTCATCGGCGTGTATACGATTTCGACCGTCACCGGCATCCAGCGCGGCATTCAATTACTGAGCACCTTCAACGTGTGTCTCGCAGTGCTGCTGATGGCATTCATGCTCATTGCCGGACCGACCGCATTCATTTTCGAGAGCTATATCAATTCGACGGCACTTTACGTGACGAAATTCATCCCGATGGCAACGTTTCGTGCCGACACCGGTTGGCTGAATCAGTGGACGGTTTTTTTCTGGGGCTGGTTCCTGGGTTACGGGCCGCTGATGGCGATGTTCATCGCCAGAATTTCTAACGGCCGCCGCATCCGCGAGATAATTCTTGGTGTATCCGTGGCGGCGCCGATCGTAACGACATTCTGGTTTACCATCGTTGGCGGCTCGGGCGTCGCGTTCGAACTGGCCAATCCCGGTGCCATATCGGTTCCTTTTGAAGGATTCAATATGCCCGCCGCATTGCTCGCGATTACTCAGCAGTTGCCGCTTGGTTTTCTGATATCGCTCCTGTTCCTGATACTGACAACCATATTCGTCGCCACCACCGGCGACTCCATGACCTACACGATTTCCATGGTGATGACGGGCACGGACGACCCGCCGACCCTGCTGCGCGTCTTTTGGGGCGTTATCATGGGTATCGTCGCCATGATTTTGATCTCGATTGGATCGGGCGGCATCAGCGCACTACAGTACTTTATCGTCGTAACGGCAGTACCTGTCTCATTGGTTCTGCTGCCGTCGCTTTGGGTGGCGCCAAAGATTGCGCGACAACTTGCAGCCGGGAGTCACTCTTGAACGACGAGCAACAGAACGCCCCGAATCAGACCGACATCGATCACGAGATCGGCGAACACAACATCCAGGTGCTTGGACTGGATATGCACAACCCGGTATTCGTCGTCTCGGCCGTGCTCACCGTCGTGCTTGTCATCGGCACGCTGATGTTCCTCGAACAGGCCGCTGTGGCATTCACCAGCTTACGCGGCTGGATCACGTCGAAGTTTGACTGGTTCTTCATCATCTCCGCCAACATCTTCGTCCTGTTCTGCCTCGGCGTTGCTTATTCACGCCTTGGCAGGGTGCGTCTGGGCGGTCCTGATGCGAAGCCGCGCTACGGATATCCGGGCTGGCTGGCAATGCTGTTCGCCGCGGGAGTCGGTATCGGGCTGATGTTTTTCGGCGTTCTCGAACCGGTGACCCACACGCTGAACCCTCCGCTCGGCATCGACCCTGCCGACGTCGGCGCGGCGCGCGCCGCTGGCATGTCAGCGGCCATCGCTCACTGGGGCCTTCATGCATGGGCCATATACGCAGTGGTTGGTCTTTCGCTGTCCTATTTTTGCTTCAACCGCGGCATGCCGCTCACGCTGCGATCAGCGTTTTATCCACTGCTCGGCAACCGCGTCTGGGGCATATTTGGACATCTCGTCGACATCACGGCCGTGCTTGCCACGTTGTTTGGTCTTGCGGTGTCGCTGGGCTACGGCGCCGAACAGATCACAGGCGGCCTCAACTACCTGTTCGACGTGCCGACAGGCAACCCAACCAAGGTCACCCTCATCATCCTTATAACCAGCGTCGCGCTGATTTCCGTAATTGCCGGGCTCGACAGGGGTGTAAAGCGTCTGAGCGAAATCAACATGACCATGGCGGGACTGTTGTTTCTGTTCGTGCTGTTTGCAGGCCCGACCCTCGTCATCATAGCGACCATTGGCAATTCGGTGGTCGATTACCTTTACTACCTGCCCGGCCTCAGCAACTGGATCGATCGCGAAGATCTGGGCTTTCTGCACGGTTGGACGACGTTTTACTGGGCATGGTGGATCTCGTGGTCGCCGTTCGTCGGTATGTTCATCGCACGCGTCAGCTATGGCAGGACCGTGCGCGAATTCGTCACCTGGGTGCTGGTCATCCCCACCGGCATCGGCATCCTCTGGATGTCCACGTTTGGCGGTACTGCGCTCGACCAGCTGTTCAGCTCCGGCTACATGGGCGTTGCCGAGTCCGTCCCGGAACTCGCGCTCTTCAAGATGCTCGAACAGCTTCCGTTCACCGGTATCGTTTCCACGATCAGCGTGCTCCTCATCGCCATTTTCTTCATAACATCGGCCGACTCCGGCTCGCTCGTCATGGACATTATTACCGCGGGCGGGAAAATGAATACGCCCGTGCAGCAGCGTGTTTTCTGGTGCCTGTTGGCCGGATTGGTGGCAATGACCCTGATGCTGGGCGGCGGCATGGCTTCACTGCAAGCGTTGACAATATCCGTCGGTCTGCCGTTTGCGGCCGTGCTTCTCCTGATGTGCGTCGGGCTGGCAAAAGCCCTGCGTGAAGAGCAGTCCCGATAAAACCGCGAGTGTCTGAACGGCATCTGGCTGATAGAATGGGAACTATGAGTATTCCCGCCGACAGATTGAGTCCCCTGCCGGGCGTCATCGAGCCGCGATGGTCTTTACAGGCGGAGGTTTTGCCGCCGGGTACCTACGTCATTGACGGCAGCGAGTTTGCGATGGACGAATCCGACCTCGCGCCGGACTCGGCGCTTGCGCGCCGCATGAACCGGACATTCGATGAGGTCGGCCTGGTCTGGTTGCGCAATACCGGACTCGACGATCTTCAGCAGATGCGGCGATTTGGCAAGCTCGTCATCGAAAACGAAATGCGTTACTCGGGAGGCGCAAACCCGCGCGATAACCTCGAAGCGAATGTTTACGAAGTCGGGGCACCGTTGACAGCGTGGTTGCATTATCACCATGAGATGGCATACATCTCTCACAGCACCCGGATGCTCGGCTTTCTCGGCTACAAGGCGGTGCCGGGCAAGGGCGCGACATACGTTTCAGACAATCTGCAGGCCACGGATGCCATCCTGGAAACCGAGTTCGGTCAAAAGCTCAAAGAACTCGGCCTGTGCTATCACCGCAACCTGACCGACCGGGAGCATTTCAAGAATCGTCCGCCGATCGGCGTCTACAATCACTGGCAAAAATCGATGCTGACCGACGATCCCGACGAGGCCGTAAGGATTGCCGAGTCTCGCGGCCTCGAAGTGGAATGGGGCGACGCGCGGCTGCTGAAGACGCGTTATTACGTCTCTGCCTTCGAATATTTCCCGCTACTCGACCGCAACGTGCTTTACAGCAGCGTTGCCGACGACGCCATGTGGTTCGATACGTGGCCGAACGTCATGCACTTGCCAAACCAGGAACGCCCGCTGGCGCTGACCTTTGGCGACGGCAGCGAAATGACTCCTGAAGAGAAGCAGTTATTCGTCGACATATATGATCGCTACGGTATTCCGGTGGACTGGAGGATCGGCGACATCATGATCGTCTGCAACTATCGCTTTGCGCATGGCCGGCCAGGCATCCACCTCGCCGCCGGCGAAGAACGTGAGCTTGGTGTGCTGATCGGCGAAGCGTTCGAGCGTATCGGGCATCTCGACGACAAGTGGTAACCACGCCGGTGTGGCCCGGGTAGAGTTTCCTGTTCCTGGAAATTTTTGATTCACGCCTTCGGCGCATTCGTAGTGGTGTGCCGGACCTGCTGTATAATGCGCTCAGTCGAGTGCTCGAGAACAATGAAGAGGTTTTGTGCCAGAGACAAATTACAAAATCGCAACAATAATTGCACTGCGCGCAGACGTTCATAACACAGCAACTCAAACCGGCAAGTCCAACTCCGAACGCGCTGTGGAGCTGGAGCAGGAGATTTACGCTGACCTGATCGAAGAACACGGTGGACGCCGTTTCAGTACGGCTGGCGACAGTCGACTGGCGCAGTTCGAAAACGCCATCGATGCCATTCATTGTGCCATCGAGATTCAGCAGACGTTACTGGCCGAAAACAAACGGCTGCCTTTGGAGCAACGCACTTTGCTGCGCATTGGCATGCATATCGGCGAAGTCAGGGAGAAAAACGGCAGGATTTCCGGGGACGGGTGCAACATCGCTCTGGGACTGGCGGCGTTAGCCGTGCCCGGAGGCATTTGTCTGTCGGGCCCGGTATTCGAGCAAATAAAGCAAAGAGGCCACGTCGGTGTCGAGTTCGCTGGCGAGAAGGAAATTCCCAATGCGCCTGAACCGATTGCGATCTACCAGGTTACAGAGCCCGGTATAGAGACCGGTCACTTGTCGCTATGGTCGGAGTTGCAGCGTCGCAATGTGGTCAGGGTTGGTGTGGCTTATGCCGTTGTCGGCTGGCTATTGATACAGATCGCCGACGTCATACTGCCGACATTCGATGCCCCGCGCTGGATGATGCAAATCCTCATTTCCGTGGTCATCCTCGGATTTCCAGTGGCCGCGGTGCTTGCCTGGATTTACGAGCTTACCCCGATGGGCGTGAAGCGCAGTGATGACGTTTTGCGGCAAACAAGCATTCGCTGGTTGACGGGCAGGAGACTGGACGGCGCCATCATCAGTCTGCTTGTTGTGGCGGTAGTTTTCCTCGTTTACGAGAATTACGTTTCAAAAGGCATCGAAAAACTGAATACAGCTAACCCGGTTTCCGTTGCCGTACTGGCTTTCGAGAATCATGGCAAAGATGCGGCCGATGAGTATTTTGCAGACGGGCTCGCTGATGAGTTGCTAGGGGTGCTCGGAAGAATTCGCGAACTCAAAGTCGCTTCACGAACGGCATCCTTTTACTTCAAAGACAAAGATGTCGACATCGACACCATCGCCCGGACACTGATGGTGGGTCACGTGCTTTCGGGCAGTGTTCGCCGTGATGGCGAACGTGTCCGTATTACAGCAATGCTCGATGATACTGAAAATCAGGGCCTGCTCTGGACCGAGACGTACGAAGAGAAATTTGAAGCACTGCTGGATATTCAAACTGATATCGCCCAATCGGTCGCTAGCGCTATCGTGCCTGTGTTGTCACCGGATTCACAATTCCTGGTCGAAACATCACCGACAAAAAGTGCAGAGGCATATGACGTCTATTTGCGCGGGCGCAATTATTTGCGAAAACCAGCTGAAGAAGAATCGCTCGCCAGTGCAGTCAAGCTGTTTGACAGGGCGGTCGATCTGGACCGGCGTTTTGCCGAGGCTTACGCCGGGTTGTGTGATGCGCACCTTGGCGCCTATGAATTCGCCCGCAACCCGGAGTCGTTCGAGAAAGCAGAGGAAGCATGCCACCGTGCGCTAACCCTCGACGACAGCCTGTGGGAAGTGCACGTTGCACTGGGAAATTTATATCTCACCAACGGGCAACCTGACAACGCGATCGTTGAGCTGGAATCGGCGATTGCTGCTCAGCCGAACGCCGTTGAGTCGTATCTAGTGCTTGCGAAAACCTATGCGCGACAGGATAAACCGGAATTGGCCGAATCGATGTTCCTCCGGGCAGAGGAAGTGGAAGCCGGCTACTGGGGTGTGCATAGAGATTTCGGCAATTTTTTGAATGCCCAGTCTCGTTTCGCTGAAGCTATTGAAAGACACATCAGGGTTACGGAACTGGCGCCGGATAGCGGTATCGGCCACGACAATTTGGGAAGGACTTATCTTTCCATAGGAGAATTCGACAAGGCAGAAAGTGCCTTCAACTCGTCGCCTCTTCCATCTCGCTGGACCTACACGAATCGTGGTCTCGTATACTATTATCGCGGCGAATATTCCAAGGCCGTCGAGGACCACAAGCGAGCCATCGAGCTTGCGCCGCAGGTGCATGCGTCGTGGGGCTATTTGGCAGATGCCTATCGCTTTATGCCGGGCGAAGAAGACAATGGCAGGAAAGCCTATGAACGTGCAATTGAGCTCGCTGAAGAGCGCTTGAGGATCAGCCCGGCAGATTGGCGCAGCGTCGGCCAATTGGGCATGTACTATGCTTACGTAGGCCGTAACGATGAAGCCGCCGCCCAGATTCAGAGGTTGCTCGAAAACAGCTCGAGTTCGAATGCTTATTACTACGCGACCCGAGTGCGCGTGCAAATTGGCGATATGAAAGGCGCTTTTGAAAGCCTGGAGCAAACAATCGAAGCGGGTTGGCCGCGCGTATTACTTGCCAGTAACCCTGACATCGTGGCTTTGAGCGGCGAATCCGGCTACGCTGTGCTTATGGCGGAGCCCCAGGGCTGATCGCGGTTCGGGCATTTCCGCCCGAAAATGACAACATGACGTCACCTGAGAGTGGCACACATCCAATATGAGGGGAACAACTGTGGCTGACAATAACGACCCAGGCAACAAAACCGATTCTGGCGAATCGCGCGGCGAAGGCGAACCGCGTGGCGAAGGCGAACCGCGCGGCGAAGGCGAACCGCGTGGCGAAGGCGAACCGCGTGGCGAAGGCGAACCGCGTGGCGAAGGCGAACCTCGCGGCGAAGGCGAACCTCGCGGCGAAGGCGAACCGCGTGGCGAAGGCGAACCTCGTTAGCAGCAGGCCGGCAGGCGAAGCAGCTGCCGGGACCAGGTCGATCAACTGAAATGATTCGGGAGTGACTTTATTGCGGTCATTGCTGACCGCATTCACGCCTGCGCGCACTTCGGAGAGGAAATCACAATGGCCAAGGGAATCTCGCTGCACATTGGCGTCAATGAAGTCGATCCCAATGGATACCCGCTCAACCCGGAACGCAGCGGTCGGAAATATGTCGTGCTCAGCGACGACTATCATCCGGTCAGTTTCGACTGCAATTTCAAAGTCGGTTGGGTAGGGCCCCTGTCGTCCTGTGAGTTGGATGCGGTGAATATGCAAAAACTGGCAAAACGCCAGAAATTCGACACCAAGATACTCAAAACAAAAAATGCGACGACGGAAAACGTAATCAAGGAGATTCGAAGCGCCGCGAAAAAGCTCGTGGCCGGAGACACATTCCTCGTGTCGTATTCCGGTCACGGGTCGCAGGTCGAGGATCTCTCGGGCGACGAAGCAGACGGAGAGGATGAGACCTGGTGTCTTTATGATCGAATGTTTCTGGATGACGAGCAACGGGAGTTGTACGCCGAGTTCGCAAGAGGTGTGAATATCGTTGTGTTGTCTGATTGTTGCCACAGTGGGTCTTCTACACGTTCGGGAAATTCCGGCGATGCCGAAGAAACTGATTTCCAGGGACGTGGTGAACGTCGCGAAATGGAAGAAAGGACGGCTCTTGCTGTTTATCAAGGCCGGAAATCGGAATACGACGCGATCCAGCGGAACCTCAAGAAACCGCCGCCGAAGCCAAAGGCGAGCAGAATAATGTTTTCTGCCTGTCAGGACTACGAACATGCAATGGGCTATGACGACGGCGGGGTATTCACAGTCGCCCTGTTGAAAGTATGGGATGGCGGCAAATTCCAGGGCAGTTACCTGGACCTGGCAAGACGGATAAGGGACCAGCTGCAGCGGAATTACAACAATGCCGTTGACAGAAGAGGCGGCGATGCGAGCCAGGTGTTTCTGCAAGTGCCTAATTTTGTTCAGATTAGAGGGTCATCGAAAAAAGCACTGGAAAAACTTGTCAAACTGAAAGCATTTTCTATCTGATCACCCATGGATATCTTATTTGTCTCCGCTAATTCTGCCGATGCTTATATGGACATCGAGAGGGAACAACGGATTTTGCAGAAGCTGACGATGGCGGATGAAGATTCACTTCATTTTCTGCCCGCCGCCGAGATTTCCGATTTGCGAGAAGCGCTCGACGCCAACCAAAAATCCAAATCGTTCGATATCCTGCACTTCAGCGGTCATGCTACAGAAGAAAACGGACTGCATTTGAGAGGAGCCGGTCGTCAGCCGGAGTTTCTTGGCGTCGAAAAACTAAAAGAGTTCCTGAAGGACTCCGGGGTGCAGCTAGTGGTTTTGAATGCCTGCAGTAGTGAAGCAGTTGCAGTTTCGCTGAGCGAGGTTGTTCCTGCCGTCATCGGAACCACGCGAAAAGTCAGGGATGTTGTTGCGAGGCAGTTCACCCGACTTTTCTATTCGGCGTTGAAAGAAAATGCGACTGTAATCGAAGCTTTTGACGCCGCACTTAAGGAACAGAGAACAAGCGTCAACCCCGCGTATATACACGCAGCGTCACATACTCAGTAGGTCAACCACCAAGAGGATCAGCAAGATGGCAAGCACTGATAAAACCAAGTTCAACCAGTTCCAATCTCTGGTGACCATACTGACACCCGTCATCGTCGCGATCGGCGGTTTTTACGGCTACGTGCTCCAAAAAGAGGTATCAGATGCCGAAGCAAAAGCCACTGCCGCTCAAACCCAAATCGCAGAAATAGAAACATCCATCAGAAATGTTGAGGCTATGGAGACTTATTTCAAAATGATGGGTGGAGACAATAACGCCGAAGCTAAAATGGCCGCCTATGCGCTGTATATGCTCAACAAGGAAGACCCGGAAATGGCCGTCAGCATGATTATGGCGCCAGGCAAGGAGCACCTGATGTCGGTACTCATCGATCTCGGAAGCCGAGAGCCAAAGATTTTTGAGGAGGTGCAAAAAATTCTCGAAACTCAGGACGACACGCGCCAGGGCACGTCCATGCAGCAGACTGCGCAGAGAATTATTGGGGACATTGGCAGCTCGCCAAAGGTCATCGGCACCGACACTACTGATGCCGACGAGGACACAGGGGGCTGGAGCTACCTTGGAAACTTCGCTACGGGCGCTGGCACGAGGATCGAACTGCCAGCGGGTGCTCTGCCGGCCGAGGGAGAATCCTACACGCTCAATATGGATGTAAACATTCGCTCCGATTATCCGCGCAAGGAAAATAACTACAGGCAAGCAGGCGTAATCGGCGTTGCGCGAAAGGGTGATGAAATCGTCATCACACAGCTGGATATCGATCGCAAAAAACGTGTATGGGCCAGGATTCAGGTCGCGACTCAATAGGCGTACGGGCGGTGCTCGCCAAGTCGCAACAGGTGGCCTGATTTTCGCTGTTCTGCTTTTCTGCGATAGCAGATCTCGATGAGCTAAATGCTGGATGGACAACGCTCAAGCTGATGTCTGGGTCCAGGATCGGGGTGGTTTTGAGTTCCGGCGGTGGCCGGGGCGACCGGCACGGCAATTGACCCACCAATCGCTCACAACCTCAGGATAACGAAAAGGGGCCGCAAGGGCCCATTTTCATTTACTGCCGGTGGGGCTGGTCCTGAGTGGAGGAAGCTCTCCTGCCCCCTACCCGGTAACCCCGTACCGCTGATGCGCACTGACTAACCGAGATCGAGCAAGTCCCGGGCGGAGGTTGCTCCATCATATCTCTTTGAAAAAACAGCAAATTGAACGGAAGTCGACGACTGACATCGACAATGCAGGCACGTTAGGCCGCAGCGGGCACCGGCAAAACACAACCCGCTGCGCTCGCAAACAAAGCGTCCCGATATGGTCAGATTCCCTTATACCCACACGGTCCAGTTCAGGGTTACGGTCAGATATCTGCCAGGGGGATTGAATCGTGGCCCATACAACGCTAAGAACAAGTTACTCCGCTCTGACCGACAGGCTGAACCGTTTCCCGCAGGGCGCGCCTCCGTCCGATCTCCTGTTCAAGATCTTGTCGATGCTGTTCAGCGAGGAAGAAGCTGGCCTGGTGTCACTGATGCCCATCAAGCCATTTACGGCAAAAAAAGCCAGCCGTATCTGGAAAAAAAGCCTCGCCGAGACGCAAAACATACTGGATGCGTTGGCCGACAGGGCCATCCTGGTCGATTTCGAGCAGAACGGTGAAACCGTTTATGCACTGCCGCCGCCGATGGCCGGTTTCTTCGAGTTCTCGCTGATGCGTGTCCGCGATGATATTGATCAAAAAGTACTCAGCGAGCTTTTCTATGAGTATATGAATGTGGAGGAGGATTTCATCAGGGAGCTGTTTACCCGCGGTGAAACGCAGTTGGGGCGCGCCTTCGTACAAGAACCTGCCTTGTCCGATGAGAATGCGCTGCATGTGCTGGATTACGAACGGGCCAGCGAGGTGATCGAGACGGCAAGCCATATTGGTGTGGGACGCTGTTACTGCCGCCACAAGATGGAACACATGGGCAGGGCCTGTTCTGCACCACAGGACATTTGCATGACCTTCAACACGACCGCGTCCTCGCTCACGCGACATGGTGTTGCGCGTGAGATCGACAAGACGGAATGTCACGACTTGTTGCAGGAGGCCTACGACAACAGGCTGGTGCAGTTCGGCGAGAACGTCCGCGAGAGCGTCAATTTTATTTGCAATTGCTGTGGCTGCTGCTGTGAGGCAATGATCGCCGCACGCCGTTTTGCCATTCTCAACCCGGTGCACACGACGAACTTTATCCCGGTAATCGACGAGGAAACCTGCAACGGCTGCGGCAAATGCGTCAATGTCTGCCCGGTCGAGGCGATGACCCTGGTATCAAGCCATGATCCGGACAAGCCGAAGATGAAGATCGCCAAGTTGAACGAGGAGCTTTGCCTGGGTTGCGGCGTGTGCATACGCAGCTGCAACAAGCACGACAGCCTGTCCCTGGAATCGCGTCCGAAGCGGGTGCTTACGCCATTGAACGGAACACACCGGGCGGTCGTCATGGCCATTGAACGCGGCAAACTGCAGAACCTGATTTTCGATAACCAGGTCCTGTGGAGCCACCGTGCCATGGCTGGGGTGCTGGGTGTGATCCTGAAGCTGCCGCCGATCAAGCAGGTCCTGGCGAGTGAACAGCTCAAGTCCCGCTACCTGGAAACGCTGATAAGTCATACGAAGCACTAGACAGCGCCCGCGCCAAGCGCACTCGGGCCGGTTGGTCGAACAGGGTTCGAAAGCCCATACCCTCTCCCAAAACGGCGAAAGCCCCGTTAAGGGGCTTTCTCGTTTTGGCGGTGGAGTGAGTCCTGTGCGGAGGATGCTCCTCTCAAAGATTGACGATACCCTTCGCACTGGACGGACCAAGCTCAGCCAATTTGTCGTCATGGTATTCAAGCAGGCGCCGGGCTGCCGCGCGTATCTGATCTTTCGGGATCGATTGCCAGGCGCCTTCGTCCGCCGGCCACTCCCCGTCCAGAAGATACATTGACAGCCCATCAACGACGTACCAGTTTGCAAGCGGATGAGACGCGTTCTCGATGCGATTGGCTGCCTTGGTGAACTGCTCGAGCAACCGGTAGGTGCCCTCCTCCGAATATGCCAATTCGGTCAGTTTGCCACGATATTCGAGATCGGCCGGCTGCAACTCCGGGTAAAGCGCATAATCCGCGTAATGTCGCGCTTCATGCTTCAGGAACGACAGTTTGAAACGCTCGGAGTCGAGGTCGTAATGCCGGCAGATGCAGTACAGGCCATCCTTCTTGGCCCAGCCGCCGGTACTGGCCATTCCAAATGCGGCGAAGTTCGACCAGCCGTAGGATACGAATCCGTCCAATTTGTTGAGTTCGATGTCGTACGTGCCGTCCGTCAGTTCTACAGACTCGACCGTCGTGTTGTTATCTGTCCAGATCATCAGGTCGAGTAGCGGCGCAGTGCGCCCACTCTGCGCGAAGTAGCCCTCTCGGCGGATGAATGCCTCGACGTTCTCCAGCAAGGTGTCTTCGTCATCGATCGAGCTCGCGAAACCGCGCTCGGTCAAAATATTGTCTAGCTGACCCTTGAGGCGACCCTCGAGTACATCGAGCGGAGCCTTTTGCGTCAATGCGTCGAGCCAGTAGGACTGGAACAACTCGGTGATCTCACGCAGGACGGGACTCTCGATGCCGGTCAGATTCAGTCCGTCAGTCCGCTCGTTGAAACGGCGCTCGAACCGATCCACGAGCATCGCAGAGCCACGGTCGTCGGGATCGCTGGCAAACAGGTCGGCCGCGCCGCTCACATCGCCTGCAAAGACCATTTTCAGGTAGGCGCTCAGGACGGGTGTCATATGTCCCTGCTGAGCCTGGGCCGGGCCGGCCAGCGCAGAGCAGGCCAGCAACACGATCAGGGCATTTGCCACAATGCGCGGGGAAGATTTCTGCATGATGAATACCTGGATCTCACTCTTGGCGTTGCACCAACTATGTGAGTGCTCTTGACGGAAAACCAGACGTATTCGGTGACAGCGGCGATTCCTCGTTCCAGGGGAGGGTTTATCGGTGAATGGGAGACGGATGGGACGCTTCAGGGCGCCGCGGGCACAAGCGATTCGACGACTTCCCTGTATCCGCGACTCGAGCGGATCTCCTGCCCATCTCGTAGCGTTATCCAGAATTGTCCCTTGGCCGGTCCCGAGACAGAGGCGACGTGGTCGCGATTCACGATCACCGAGCGGTGGACACGCACGAACGTCCCCTTGTCCAGTTCCTTCTCGTAAGAACTGATGGTGCCGTGCTTCAGGTAACTTCCGGAGCCGGTACAAAGCTCGACGTAGTCGCCGCTGGCCTTGATGCAGGCAATCTTCGCAAGATCGAGCTTGAAGACCTGGTTGCCCCTGGTGACGCTGATTGTCTCCATCCCGGTCGTAACCACCGGTGTCGGGACCAGCGATCGGCCGGTCAACTGCAGGTATAACAGGCTCCAGACAAGGTACAGCAATACGAAATACAGCCCGTCCTGGAGCAGATTGCGCAAGGGCAGATCACCGATTTCGTAGCCGAGCAAGCCAAAAGTAATCGGGTTTACGACAAGTGCCGATACCAGGGCCCCCAGCATCGATAATCCGACGATCAATGACAGCCTCCGCCCGAACCCGGACGGGAAACGCTTGTCGTAGACCGTCTTCATCAGGAACGAGAAAGCGAAGCCTATCAGTGGGTTATATAGATTTCGGACCAACGCGACCTGAACATGCCCGTACGTCAGCCCATACGCAAACAGGGCAGCCGCCGCGAGCCCCCAGAAGGTCACATGGAATATCCAGAAATGACGGCCGGAGCGGATCACCTGATTGCTACACCCTTCAATTCCTGACGAAACACTTTCGCCGAGCAGTACAGGATGCCGTATCCGCGTCTGGCGGGCTAGTTGACCGAACCCAATCTGCTGCGAGGGACCCAATTTGCCACATCCGGCGGAGAGGGTGGGATTGACTTGCGCCTGCGGAGCTGCGTCGCCAATCGGCTTGGGCCGATTGGTCGAACAGGGCTCGAAAGCCCATACCCTCTCCCAAAATAAAAAAGCCCCGTTAAGGGGCTTTCTCGTTTTGGCGGAGAGGGTGGGATTCGAACCCACGGTACGGGGAACCCGTACACCTGATTTCGAGTCAGGCCCGTTCGACCACTCCGGCACCTCTCCGCGGGGGCCCGGATTGTACGAAAACGGAGGCCTTCCCGCCAGACGCCCCGGCCAACTTCTTGGTGTAAAATCCGTATTTAGGACGTACAGAGTTCGGAGACAGTTGTGCGCCTGATACTGATTATCGCGCTTGCAGGGCTCCTCGGCACCTGCTCCACGGCGCCGCCGCTCCTGGATCAGATCCTCGAGACCGGCGAGCTACGCGTCGTTACGCGTGACACCCCCACCGCCTACGTTATCGGCCCGAACGGTCCATCCGGACCCGAGTACGATCTCGTCAAAGCCTTCGCCGACGAGCTCGGCGTCGAGCTGGTGATCGAAACCGTGCAGAGTGTCGCCGAGGTCATCCCGTATCTCATGTCGGGCCGGGCCCACATGGCCGCGGCCGGCCTGTCGATTACGGCCTCGCGCCGCGAATATGTCCATTTCGGCCACCCTTACCAGGTCGTTGACATGCACCTGGTTTACAAGCTCGGCACAGGCAAGCCGCGCACGATCGACGAGGTCATCGGCCGGCCGATCGAGGTTGTCGCCGGCACGAGCCACGTGGACATGCTGCAGTCCCTGACAGAGGACCACCCGGAACTCGAGTGGTCCGAAAACGCCGATGACGAGGTTGTGGATCTGTTGGCCAAGGTCGCAGCCGGTGACGTGGACTTCACGATTTCCGACAGCACCGAATTCAACATCCAGCGGCATTTTTATCCCGATCTGCGCGTCGCGCTCGATCTCGAACTCGATGATCCGCTGGCCTGGGCGTTTCCCAAAGGAACCGGGGAAAGCCTGCTCGATACCGCCGACGATTTCCTGATCGGCATCGACCGCTCGGGTTTACTCGCGCAGATAAGTGACCGCTATTACGGCCATACCGACAAGTTCGACTACGTCGGCACGCGCAATTTCATCCGGCATTACGAAAGCCGCCTTCCCCGATATCGGGCCATCTTCGAAGAAGCAGGCGCACGCCATGGCGTCGACTGGCGACTGCTGGCCGCGATCGGCTACCAGGAATCCCACTGGCGTTCGCAGGCCGTTTCGCCGACCGGCGTCCGCGGCATCATGATGCTCACCGAAGACACCGCCAGGTATCTCGGCCTCGACGATCGGGTGGATCCTGTCAACAGCATTCACGGTGGCGCCCGTTATTACGCGCGCCAGACCGAGCGCGTTGCCGATTCGGTCGAGGAACCGGACCGAACCTGGATGGCGCTGGCCGCCTACAACGTCGGCTTCAACCACCTCAAAGATGCGCGGCAGATTGTCGAGTGGCAAGGCGGCAACCCCGATACCTGGCTCGACATCAGCAAAGCATTACCGCTGCTTGCGCAGCGCAAGTGGTACACGAAAGTGCCGTTCGGCTATGCGCGCGGCTGGGAGCCGGTGCTGTACGTCAACAACATCCGGGCCTACTACAACATCCTCAAGTGGCTCACGGAGAATGAAGGTCCGGTTTACCGCGAGTACGACCCAGCCGAGCATGGGCTGCAGAAGCCGGCGGAACCCGAAGTATCGACGTAGTCCGACCGGTCGCCCGAATCGTGGTTTCTATACGCGGCGCTCCCGGAAAAAATCCTGCAATAGCTCGCCGCACTCATCGGCGAGTACGCCGCCAAGCACCTCGAAGCGGTGATTGAAGGCCGGACTCTCGGTCAGGTCGATCGCGCTTCCAGCAGCTCCGGCTTTCGGATCGTAGGCCCCGAACACGAGGCGTGAAATGCGCGCCTGCACCATCGCACCCATGCACATGGCGCAGGGTTCCAGCGTGACGTAGAGCGTCGCGTTGCTCAGCCGGTGGTTGGATTGTGCTTTGCCAGCGCCTCGCAACGCCGCGATCTCGGCATGACCGCTGGCATCGTTATCGCGGATCGACCGGTTCTGCCCGGTTGCGATGATCTCGTCGCCGGCAACCACAACGGCACCGACGGGAATCTCTCCCGCTTGCGCGGCCTGCCGTGCTTCCGCCAGCGCCGCCTGCATGAAGATGGTGTCGGCGCCCGGCACTACTCCCACTCGATCGTGGCGGGCGGTTTCCCGGAAATGTCGTAGGTCACGCGCGAAATGCCGTCGACCTCGTTGATGATGCGCAGGCTGACGTGCTCGAGGAACTCGTACGGCAGCCGCGCCCAGCGCGCCGTCATGAAATCGATCGTCTCGACGGCGCGCAACGCAATGACGTAATCGTAGCGGCGGCCGTCACCCATGACGCCGACTGACTTGACCGGCAGGAAGACCGCGAAGGCCTGGCTGACCTTGTCGTACAGGCCGTGCCTGCGAAGTTCGTCGATGAAGATGTCGTCGGCTAGCTGCAGTTTTTCGACATATTCGGGTTTGACCTCGCCGAGTATGCGCACGCCCAGCCCGGGGCCCGGGAACGGATGCCGGTAGACCATTTCGCGCGGTAAGCCGAGCTCGAGCCCGATCTTGCGGACCTCATCCTTGAACAATTCCCGCAGCGGTTCGACGAGCGACATGCGCATGTCCTCGGGCAAGCCGCCGACATTGTGGTGCGACTTGATGACGTGCGCCTTGCCGGTCTTGCTGCCCGCGGATTCGATCACGTCGGGATAGATCGTTCCCTGCGCCAGCCATTCGATGCCCTCGAGCTTGTGCGCTTCCTCGTCGAAGACGTCGATGAACATGCCGCCGATGATCTTGCGCTTCTTTTCGGGATCCGACTCGCCCTCGAGCGCCGCAAAGAATCGCTCTGCCGCATTCACGCGAATCACGTTGATGTGCATGTGTTCGGCGAACGTCTCCATGACCTGGTCGCCTTCGTGGTGGCGCAGAAGACCATGGTCGACGAACACGCAGGTCAGCTGGTCGCCGATCGCCTCGTGCAGCAGCGCCGCAACGACCGACGAGTCGACGCCGCCGGACAGACCCAGCAGCACCTGTCCGTCGCCGACCTGTTCACGCACCTGCGCGATCGCGTCGGCGACGATGTTGCCGGGCGTCCAGTCGCCGGGGCAGCCGCAGATCTCGCGCACGAAACGCCGCATCATCGCATCGCCGTGCAGCGTATGCGTCACCTCCGGGTGGAACTGCACGCCGAAGAAGCGCCGCAACTTGTCCTCGATCGCCGCCATCGGCGAATTCGGGCTGGTCGCGGTTATTTCGAACCCCGCCGGCGCGACTTCGACGCGTTCGCCATGGCTCATCCAGACCTTGAGCAGCGGCTCGCCGTCGTCGGCATCCGAGAATCCGCCGAACAGATCCGAGTTGCCGGGCGTAATTTCGGCATAACCGAATTCACGATGAGCGGCGGTTTCCACCTTGCCGCCGAGCTGTGCCGCCATAGTCTGCAGGCCGTAGCAAATGCCCAGCACCGGCACGCCGAGTTCGAACACGGCCTGCGGCGCCCGCGGAGGATCCTCGAGGTTCACCGACTCGGGCCCGCCCGAGAGGATGACGCCGGCGGCGCCGAATTCCCTGACATCGTCGTCTGACATGTCCCAGGGATGGATCTCGGAATACACGCCGCACTCGCGGACGCGCCGGGCGATCAGCTGCGTGTACTGGCCGCCGAAGTCGACGATCAGGATGCGATGCGCATGAATATCCGCACGTGCAGCGGTGGCTTCAGCTGGCTGGCTCATCAATGAATCCGTTAGTTCGAGCTGCGGTAGTTCGGCGGCTCTTTCGTGATCGTCACATCGTGGACGTGACTTTCTTTCACGCCTGCTCCGGTGATCTGAACGAACTGCGGCCGGGTGCGCATCTCTTCGATATTGCTGCTTCCCGTGTAGCCCATGGCGGCGCGTACGCCGCCGATAAGCTGGTGCACGATCGCAACGAGACCGCCCTTGTAGGCAACGCGTCCCTCGACGCCCTCGGGCACGAGCTTCTCGAGTTCTTCGGCCGCGTCCTGGAAGTAGCGGTCGGCCGACCCGTGCGACTGCCCCATCGCGCCGATGGAGCCCATGCCGCGGTAGGACTTGTACGAACGGCCCTGGTACAACTCGACCTCGCCCGGCGATTCTTCGGTTCCCGCGAAAAGGCTGCCGATCATGACCGTGTGCGCACCCGCTGCGATCGCCTTGGCAATATCGCCCGAGTAGCGAATGCCGCCGTCAGCGACGAACGGAATGTCCGTGTTTTTCAGCGACGCCGCGACATCGCCGATCGCCGAGATCTGCGGCACGCCGACGCCGGCGACGACGCGCGTCGTGCAGATCGAACCCGGGCCGACGCCGACCTTGACGCCATCCGCCCCGGCCTTGACCAGCGTTTCTGCAGCCTCACCCGTAACGACATTGCCGCCGATGACCTGGAGGTCGGGGTACTGCGTCTTCGTCTTTTTGACACGCGCGATCACGCCTTTGGAAAAGCCATGCGCCGTATCGACAACGATCACATCCACGCCCGCCTCGACAAGCGCGTCCACGCGGTCGTCAGTGTCGTAGCCCGTGCCAACCGCTGCGCCGACGCGCAGGGCGCCGCTGTCGTCCTTGCAGGCCTGGGGGAAGTCCTTGGCCTTCTGGAAGTCCTTGGCCGTGATCATGCCCTTGAGTTCGTCGTTGTCGTCGACGACGAGGACCTTCTCGATGCGGTGCTGGTGCAGCAGCGACTTCACTTCCTCGTCGCTGGCGCCCTCGTTAACCGTCACGAGCCGCGCCTGCGGCGTCATGACTTCGGAAACCGGCGCCTCCATGCGCGTCTCGAACCTGAGGTCGCGCCCTGTGACGATGCCGACCGTCCGCTTGCCTTCGACGACGGGCACGCCTGAAATACCCATTGCATGGGTCAGGTCGATGACCTCGCGGATCGTCATGTCGGGCGACACCGTGATCGGGTTGCGAACGATGCCGCTCTCGAACTTCTTGACCTGCAGCACCTGGCGCGCCTGCTCCTCGATCGCCATGTTCTTGTGAATGATGCCCATGCCGCCTTCCTGGGCGAGCGCTATCGCGAGCCGTGACTCGGTGACGGTGTCCATTGCCGCGGACAGGATCGGTATATTGAGCCTGATGTCCCGCGTGACCTTGGTACTCAGGTCGACTTCGTGCGGCAGTACCGAGGAGTAGCCCGGTTGCAGGAGCACGTCATCGAATGTCAGGGCTTCCTTCGCGATTCGCATGGGTCTGGGCGGGTCCTTTGCGTGGGTTAATCGGCCAATTCTACGCCGATCAGTTTTTCGGCAAAAGCTGTGCAGGCTCCGATATACTCGCGAGCATGGAAAAAGCGGGCCAAGCGAATGGACAGGCGGCGGCGATCACGGTCAGCCAGCTCAATCGCAAGGTCAAGACCCTGCTCGAGCAGGGCATCGCGCGCCTCTGGGTGGAAGGCGAAATCTCCAATATCGCCCGCCCCGCCTCCGGTCATGTCTATTTCAGCCTGAAGGACGAAAACGCGCAGATTCGCGCGGCGTTCTTCCGCCAGCGCCAGCGTGGCCCGACCATCGGCCTCAAGAACGGCGACCAGGTGCTCGCATTCGGCCGTGTCAGCCTCTATGAGCCGCGCGGTGACTACCAGCTGATCGTCGAACAGGTCGAGCCGGCCGGCGAAGGCGCCCTGAAGCGCCAGTTCGAGGTCCTGAAGAAAAAACTCGCCGCCGAGGGCCTGTTCGACGAGGACCGCAAGCAGGCGCTGCCGGACCTGCCCGGCTGCATCGGTGTCATCACGTCGCCGTCGGGCGCAGCGATCCGCGACATCATCAGCGTGCTCGGCCGCCGATTCCCGACGATTCCCGTGGTGGTCTACCCGGCGGCCGTCCAGGGCGAGGCCGCTCCGGGCGAACTGATCGAGGCTCTCGAGACGGCGATACACCGGGACGAGTGTGACGTGCTGATCATCGGCCGCGGCGGCGGATCGCTCGAGGACCTGTGGGCCTTCAACGACGAAAAACTCGCCCGCGCGATTGCAGCCTGCCCGATCCCGATCGTCAGCGCCGTCGGCCACGAGGTCGACTTCACGATCGCCGACTTCGTCGCCGACGTGCGTGCGCCGACGCCGTCGGGCGCCGCCGAGATCATCGTGCCGGATCGCGACGACTGGTTGCGTGCTGTTGCATCGTTGACCTCACGCCTGCTTCGCCTCGGGCAACGCGCCGTCGAAGACCGCGGCCAGACGCTCGACTGGCTCTCGCGGCGGCTGATGCAGCAAAGCCCGCGGCAGTCATTGCTGCGCCAGCACGACCGCCTGCGCGAAATTCGCCGGCGGCTTGCCAGCGCGATGCGCGAGAAGCTATTACGACAGGGACCGCGACTCCAGGGCCTGCGGCATCAAATCGCCGGGGCCGCCCACGCAATGGTCTCCGCCCGCCAGCATCGGCTCGAACTCGCGATGCGCGGCCTGCACTCGGTCAGTCCGCTGGCCACCCTCGACCGCGGCTACGCCATCGTCGAGGACGCCGCAACCGGTAAGGTGTTACTGCGCGGCAGCGACACGGCCAAAGGCAGCGATATCCGCGCGCGGCTCGCGCATGGAGAAATCACCGCGACAGTTACATCAACGAAGGACCAGGATGACTAGACCACTCGTTTTCGCAATCTTGCTCTTCTTGTCGCTCGCAACCAGCGCCGAGGACGGCGCCTGGCCCGGCGGCATCGGCTATATCGACCTGGGCCCGGCAGAAGGCGCGCCGCCAAAAGTCGAATACCTCGGCCGGCAGGTCCTCGTCATGAACGACAACGGCCACTGGCGCGCTGTTGTGGGCGTGCCGCTGAGCGCGCCGGTCGGCAAGGCAACGATCACGCTCGAGGGCGGCGATACGATCACGATCCCGGTCAACGCCCATGCCTACCGGGAGCAGCATCTCGAGGTCAAACAAAGCTACGTGTCGCTCAGTGAAGAGAACCTTGCGCGCTCCCGGCGCGAGAGCAAGATCATCCAGGCCGCAAAAAACAACTGGCGTGATGCGGAGCTGGACAGCGTGAGATTGCAGACACCGGTGGAAGGCCCCAGGAGCTCGAGCTTCGGCCTCAGGCGATTCTTCAACGGCGAACCACGTTCACCGCACTCGGGCATGGACATCGCCGCAAACGCCGGTACGCCCGTCGCTGCGGCAAAAGGCGGCATCATCACCGGCACCGGCGACTACTTCTTCAACGGCAACACCGTGTTCGTCGACCACGGCCAGGGGCTGGTCACGATGTACTGCCACCTCAGCGAGATCGGCGTCGGAGACGGCGAGCTGGTCGCCGCGGGCGACATCATCGGGGCAGTTGGCGCCACGGGCCGGGTGACCGGAGCACACCTGCACTTCGGCACCTACCTGAATGGCACGGCTGTCGATCCGGCATTACTATTGGAAACACAAGAATAAGAACGGCTGGCGCCGAGGGGTTAATTTGTCGCTGATCGCGGAACTCAGACGCCGCAACGTCCTGCGAGTCGGCGCGGCCTACATCGTCACTTCCTGGCTCGTCATCCAGGTCGTCGAGACGATATTCCCGATCTATGGCTTTTCCGACGCCGCCATTCGCTACGTCATTACCGGGCTGGCTGTCGGATTTGTACCCGCCGTAATTTTCGCCTGGGTGTTCGAACTCACGCCGGAAGGTCTGAAGAAAGAAAAAGACGTCGACCGGTCGACATCGACTACCGCCGGAACCGGAAAGAAACTCGATCGCGCGATCATCGTCATGCTGGCGCTCGCCGTGGGCTACTTCGCATTCGACAAGTTCATACTCGCCGAATCGCGCGAGGCCGCCATTGCCGAGGCCGCCCGCGAGGAAGGCCGCAGCGAAGCCGTGATCGAAGCCTACGGCGAGCGCTCGATCGCAGTTCTGCCTTTCGACGACATGTCGCCGGACGGCGACCAGGAATACATGTCCGACGGCATCGCCGAGGAAATCCTGAATCTGCTTGCCAAGGTTCCCGACCTGCGCGTGATCTCCCGCTCCTCGGCATTTGCGTTCAAAGGCAAGGACATGACCATTCCGGCGATAGCCGCGCAACTCAATGCGAGTTACGTGCTGGAAGGATCCGTGCGCAAAGCCGGCAACCAGATCCGGATAACGGCGCAGCTCATCGAAGCCGGATCCGACACGCACCGCTGGTCCGAAACCTACGATCGCGAACTCGTTGATGTCTTCGACATTCAGGACGACATCGCGGCAACCGTTGTCGAGGAACTCAAGTCCACGATGCTCGGTAACGCGCCGAGATCCAGGCGCACCGATGAAAGAGCCTACACGCTCGTCCTGCAGGCCCGTTACCTGTGGTGGCGCCGCGCTGAGGGTGATGAACAAAAAGCGCTGGAGCTTTTTGAGCAGGCTGTAGATATCGACCCGGACTATGCGCCGGCCTGGGTCGGTCTGGTTGCCCCATACCTGGTATCAATCCGGAAAGAGCGTATCGAACGCGAGGAAGGGCTGCGCAAAGCCCGCGCCGCTGTCGACAAGGCGCTGGAACTCGACCCTGACTCCGCGGAGGCACACGTCCGGCTCGCGCAAGTGCTGACCTGGCCACCGAGAGATTGGGAAGGCAATGCAGCCGCGGCGGAAAAAGCTTATGAACTCGACCCGAACAGTCCACTGGTACTCGGTTACCGGGCACTAAGGGCCGGCTATCGAGGCAAGATCGACGATTTCGTCGCCTATAGCGACCGTGCTGCTGAGGTCGATCCGATGAGCGCCATTTGGCCAAACAACAAGGCCGCCTGGCTCATTCGCTTCCGGCGCGCCGACGAAGCCGAACAGGCAATTCGTCTCGCCTATGAACTAAATAGAAACTCGCGCAGCCTCAACGAAGGCATGACCGATATTTACAATATCCGGGGCGAATACGACCAGGCGCTCGAAGTGCTTGCCGAGATGCCGATCGAGGAGTTCAACATGACCCGCAAGGCCATCGCACTGTACGGTGCGGGCATCACCGAAGAGTCGAACAAACTGCTCGAGCACGTCAGGGAACAAACCGAGACCTTGCCGTTCGTGGCACTGGGTATGGCGCAAATCTATGCGATGCGCGGCGAAAACGATCTTGCGTTCGAGTGGCTGGAAAAGACCAGGGGCCATGTATCTCCATCGGACATCGTCTATGACGCCTACACGCGCGTACTCGTCGACGATCCACGCTGGAAGCCCTATGTCGACAGCCTCGACTGGCAGTGGGGGTACGAGTACTGACTAATCAGCGCTGGCTCTGGCCAACTGGCCCGTGTAGTTCCAGCTAACCAGGAACAGTACGAGGAATACCAGGTCGGCCCATGCCCACGGCACCCACATCTGCGGCACGCCGGTGGTCAGCATGTAATAGAAGACCAGGCCGCTGTAACCCGTCTTCAGGGCCACGCCGTACAGCATGATGAACCGGTTCGGAATCGGATCCTGCGCCACCCTCCAGAACATGGCCGCGAAAATCAGCAACAGAATTGCCGGAAACTGTACATACCCGAAGTGGTTGGGTGGCGTTACTTCGAACATCTCGAACGCCAGCCCCGGGGAGAACAGGAATAATAATCCGAGCACGCCATCGTAGATGGCGGCAATGATGAAAAGTCCCTTAACCATAGTGATGTTCATGCATTCCCTCCTTCGCGCGGCCTGCACTCGCGATCATCGCCGCCTGGCGTTCACGGAATTTTCCGTGACGCTCATCGGTGAATTCCTCGCTGTACAGTCGCTCGACAAGCCAACGGAAGCGGCTCTCGAGATGCGCCGAGCTCATGTGTTTGGGTTGAAAGTTGACGTCGAACAGCGTGCAAAGCTCCCACGCCGTCGGATTAAGCAGCCGCTGCTCGGCTTTGAACCTGTCGTATAGTGGCGTGCCGGGAAACGCGGTTAGCATTGTGATCTGCACATCGTAGAGCTGGCTGTCTCGAACGAACTGCAGAACGTTCTCGAAACACTCCGGTCCGTCATTGTCCATGCCGAGCACGAAGCAGCCGTTGACCGAGATCCCATAACCCTGGATCTTATCGATCGACGCCATGTACTCATCGAATCGCCGTGCCTTCCAGTCGAGCTTCGTCTCGACGCCTGCAAGGCCTTCGCGCGTCGTGCTTTCGAAACCGATCAGCACCTGCACACAGCCTGCGTCCCGCATGAGCCCGAGAAGCTCATCGTCATCCGCCACTGAGATGTCGGTCTCGGTGAACCACTTCACGTGCTCGTCTTTAAGCGCGCGCATCAGCGATTTGCCGTGGCGCTTGTTGACGAACGTATTGTCATCGGCGAACTCAATGAAAGGATCGGGCTGCAACTCCTTAATGTGACGAATCTCGGCAATCACTTTGTCGACCGGTTTGACTCGATAATACGGCGACAGGCGAATCGACGCGGCGCAGAATTCGCAGTTGAACGGGCAGCCGCGCGCCGTTTGCACCGTCATGCGAGTGTATCGGTCATGGCTAAGCAGTTCGAAACGCGGCATCGGGCTCTGCGCCATATCGAACGGACGACCCCTGGAGTCGTATATGCGCTCAAGACGATTATTGCTGAGGTCCTCCAACATCTTCGGCCAGGATGGTTCGCCCTCGCCAATCACGATCGCATCGGCGTGCTCGAGCGCCTCCTCGGGCAATGCGGTGACGTGCAGACCGCCCATAAGCACCGTCGTACCCATGGCCCGGTAACGATCGGCCAGTTCGTAGGCTTCCCGGATCTGAGCGGTGAATGAGGAGATTGCGACGGCGTCGAACTCACCCGGTACCCCATTAAATTTCGTCAGATCCGGTACATCGAGATACTCCATTTCGACGTCAGGGGGCGTCATTCCTGCAAGCGTCAGCAAACCCAGGCTGGGCAGTGACGCGATCACGCGGCTGCGGTCAACGAAGCCGGGCAGCGTAAAGCCGAGTTTTGTCAGCTCCGTGTTGTGCGCACGTGTTGCGCTCATAGCGATGAGGCCAAGTTTCATAGAATCACCATTCCTCTGAGCAGCAAAACCAATGGGACCCCAACACATATGACGGGTATGGCAAACAGGTGCCGGAACGGGGTCTTCCAGGCCGTCAGGAAGCACAGGAGCGGCATCAGGATCAGCGCCATGATGAGGCTGGTCGAGGCGATTACCGGATACTGGATGCCGACGCCCGCAGATTCGAGCGCCAGGGAATAGAGGACATTGATAATGCCCAGCCCGAAAAAAGCGATGTGACCCAGGCGGAGCATGCGTCTGCGGAAGGACGAATACCCTCCCGCAAACTCTTCGCGATGGAAGAAAAGACCGATTGCGGCGCCGGACAGTAGTCCGAAAACCATGCCACTCCAGCCAGCCAGCATATTCCATTCGGCCATCAGGCGTCGTCTCCATACGGCTTGCCGATAGTATTTCGGCGCGCCCAGAACGCATCAATTCGGGCTTGTACCTAGCGGGGCAAGCAACGCGTCGTGGCCCACTGGGATTGCGCCCACCTCAGGAATTCCTCAGGAATTCCTCACTGACAAATCAGGCACTTACGTCGGTATCTCTCGATACTTCAGTCGTCGGCCCAATACGGGGCCGGGTGACGAACACAAGGGAGAGAGACGATGAATTCGGCCAATACCTGCACCAAGACCATTGCGACGATCTGCCTGCTGGCCCTGCTCGGCGGCTGTGGCGGCGAAAAGAAGAAAGAGCGTGAACCGACCTGCCTGGACAGCTTCAACTACTTCCTGGGCTGCGTGTTCTTTCCATCGGGCAGCAATGGCTCGACGAGCGGCAAGCCCGACTCGGGCGTGACGAGCACACCGACGGCCTCCTTCGGCGAATACGAACCCAACAACGCACTCGACAATGCGAACGTGCTTTCGCTGCCGATTCACGCGTCAGGTTCGACGGCGATCGAAGGCAGCGTGCAAAAAGACGTCGACGGCAGCGACTTCTTCATCTTCACGCCGCCACAGTCTGGTGAATATCGATTCAGCGTTTGCGAAGGTGTATGTGACGGCGCCTCGGAAGACGATGCCGTTTACGTCATGGTGTACGACCAGACACAGACGACGATCGCCGGCACGCCGATCGGCAGCGAATCGAAGAAGGAAGTTGTCGCGAACCTGACGGCGGGTATGGCCTACTACGTCGAGATCAATGGTTACAACGCGGATGCGTTTGCCTATGACTATCGGCTCACGGTCAGCGGCGACTAGTGCGGAATGTCGATCGAGAACTCGAGCGATTCTA
>JABAHS010001496.1_pt1 | contig 92672 bp, 85 predicted proteins | sample 7062111 | NCBI WGS metagenome assembly JABAHS01 (sample SAMN14534600, study PRJNA622989) | marine sediment metagenome | biome: marine biome [ENVO:00000428]; feature: marine pelagic biome [ENVO:01000023]; material: deep marine sediment [ENVO:00002113]; isolation source: pool of 4 deep marine... | reverse complement strand
TTTGTGATCACTGGCGCGGATACGGGGACGCTGACGGGTAAGGTAGGGGGAGGCTGGAGTGGGATTGAGAACCTGACGGGTGGTGCGGGTGACGACACCTTTGACTTTAATGGCGGCACGGCTGCTATCAGTGGGACGATAGAAGGATTGGGAGGTACAGATACGCTAGATTTTGCTGATGCTGCTGTGCAGGCGGTGAGTTTGTCAGGGACGGGCAGTACGGACGGATTTGCGGGCAGCAGTACCAGTGTGGCTGCGTTTGACAATATTAATGTGGTAACGGGCAGTGCGGGGACGGACACGCTGGTGGGTGCACCCGGGAACGGTGTCTTTAATGTAGTGGCGGGCAGTGACACGTATGTCAACGGAAATACGTTGACGTTTAGCAGCCTGGAGAACCTGACCGGTAATACCGGCAACGATACCTTTACGATCGCAGATGGTCAGATGGCGAGTGCGATAGATGGTGGTGCAGGTCTAGATACCTATGACCTCAGTGCTTACAGCACAGATATTTCTGTCTCACTATCTGCAGTCAGTGCAAATGGCTTTAACGGCACGGGAACGGGAGTTATAAGCGGATTCCAGAATATCGATCAGATTGATGCCCCACTAGCAACGAACAACACTCTGAACGGTGCAAACTTTGATGCGACGTGGCAGATCAATGGAAATCAGGATGGCACCTATACGGACAGCGGCGCTACGGCCACACTGGCCTGGAATGATTTTGATGATCTCACAGGTGGTACGGCTGCCGATATCATGAATATCAATGGTGATCATACCGGTACATTACTGGGTAACACGGGCGATGATCAATTTGTGTTTGCAGATGCGGTCTCATTGACGGGCACACTCGATGGTGAAGCAGGGTTTGACACACTGGATTTCCAGAATGTCTCGACTGGCGTTACGACAGTATCCATTACTGCAACGGATGCGGATGGCAATGATGGTGATGCTGACAACCCTTCAACCGATCCAATCATCAATGCAACGCCTAACTTCAGAGGCATCAATTCCTTCCTGGGTGCCTCCATTGGTGGTTCCGTATTTTTAGGACCGTCTGCGGATACCATCTGGTTTGTAACCGGTGCAGGTTCGGGTACCTACGGTCCGACGACAGGAACCGAATTTGCCTTTACGAATTTCGATATCGCAGGGAGAGAATTTGCGGATACCTTTATTATTAATGGCGGATCGGTACTGGGAATCGATGGCAACATCACAGCTAATCCCAAGGTCGGTAACGATACCTTGATTGCCGATAGCGCGATTAACAGTACGATTAACATCACTGCCGACGGGGAGGGTAACATAGTGGGTCAAGCCACCAGCTTTACAAACATTGATTTTGTATTTGGTGGAGCCGGCAATGACATCATCAACGTGGCAGGGGTAGACTTCTCAGGCGTGATCGGTGGTGGTACTGGCAATGATACCTTGAATTACAACTATACTGTTCCGACTGTGACAGTCACAGGTCTGGGCAGTCGTCCCGATATCTACGACACAGCCTCAGTAGCGCTGGGTGCAAATGGACCGAGTCTCGATGGTAACGGCGGCACAGTTGTTGACGGTGGCAGCGATGCCTTCAACTTTATCGAGATAGATGTGATTAACGGCATCTCGGGTATCGATACGTTCAATGTTCAGGCCACGAGCAATCCACTGACCATCAACGCCGGTGATGGTAATGATGTTTTTAATGTCTATTCCGCCGGCAATACGGTGAATACTATCTCGGACGTGCTGACACTGAACGGTGATAACGATACAGATACGATCAATATTGATGATAGTGGTGACGGGACCACCAATACCGGAACACTGAGTAACACGACGTTAACCGGTTTGGGCATGACGGCCGGTGTGACCTATGGGACCACAGAGAATCTCAATATTACATTGGGCAGTGGTGCAGATACCTTTACCGTGAACAGTGCGATACCAGGTACCACGGTCATTGGTGGCAGCAATAATGACACCCTTGTCTCGACGAATGCCACTGTCACAGGCAGTAACTCAGGTAGCACGGCTGGTGGTAATGCCGCATGGAGCCAGTTTGAGAATCTAGGAGGCACAGCGGGTGCCGATAGCTTTACCATGAATGCTGGTTCAACACTGAGTGGCCTCATTGATGGCCAGGGTGGATCCGATACTGCTGATTTTAACGGTCAGACCGTGACACTCAATGGCAGTAACACGGGTGTTGCCAATATAGAAACAATTGACATGAATAACACCGGCATCCTGGTCGGTAACGCAGTTGGGCCAACCACCTGGACTCTAAGCGGTGCAGGCTCTGACATAAATGGTATCGTCACACTCCAAAACCTCGGTACGATCAGGAGTGGTGCTGGCACAAATACCTATAACTCGGATGGAACCTATACCGGTAATATTCAAATCACTTCATTGAATAATACCTGGAACCATAATCCTAACCAAACATTAACTACGGGTACAGTTTCTGGTGGAGGCGTGCTGACGATACCTGGCCCGGGACTTCCTAATAATTTGACTGTAGGCCCGGGTGATCTGGTATTGCCTGACTTAACTGGATTCTCCGGACATCTATTGATTGGTGGAACCATGACTCCACTCTCAACCAATATTGCTGATGCCACTTTCATTGATGTGCAAACCAATATATTAACTGTCGACAGTCCAATTGTGACTAATGCTAATGTGACATTATTATCAGGTGAACTTGTACTTAATAACACTCTTAGTTCCGGGAACTTGCTCACCCTGGTCGCAAATACGGGCGACATACTAGTGCCGGCATTGGTTGACCTCTCGGCAAACTCAGGTTATTTCATTGCCAATGGTGACCTGCCTGATACCATTAATATGAGGTTATTGTTTGGCGGTGGTTCAGTTGAGGTCGCGACTGGAACTGCAACTGGCATACTGTTGTTTGCACCTGGTTCCAATGCAATAAATGTGGCAACTCCAAGTGCCGGATTTCTCAGCACCTTGAATGCGCTTGGTTTGAGCGGGCTCGTCAGTCGTACAATCAGCATTTCCAACCCGGCTGCTGAACTGACCAGGTTGGAAGAGCTACTGGAGCTTGATACCGGCTTGTTTGAACAGGACCTGACACTGTTTGGAATTATTGGTAATGGTATTGCGCTGGCACTGGCACAATGCGAGGAGATTGACGGTTGCGCACCCAATATAACCATGGATGAATTGAATGAACTGATTGTACAACTGGAGACCCGGCTGGAAGAACTCAAGAGAAGGTGTCTAGAATTTGACATCAAGGCTTGTGATCTTATTAAATCTTATAAAGAAGAACTTGATAACTTCTATACCTATCGCGATGAACTGCAGCAATATCTCGCAAGTATCGAGAGCATACCTGAGGAGCTTGAAGATGAATTTACGAAAGAGTTTGGAATAGAATCAGGGATAGCTGTTGATGCAACAGTCAGGTCGTTACAAAAGACCCTTCAGACAATTGAGGCCCGAATAATCTGGCTGGAAAGCCTGAAAGAGAATCCTGTCGAACAGGCCAGGCTTGGTGAGATTTCAGGGTTCAAAATTACACCGGAAGTACTGGAAGAAATCATTGAAGGGGCAAGGACAGAGGCCAAATTCATAGAGGAACAGATTCTTATGCTTCTGAATGGCACACAGGCGTCAAATGCGATTGATTCACAACCCATTGCTGCAACGGAAGAAGCAAATCAAATCGATAACATCGGAAATGGAGTGGCTGTACTTGCTCCAGAAAAACAGCCATATCAATCCACAGGACTCAACTGATGAGAGTTAACCTAATTAATGTAAAGCATAAAAAAATGAGTCAGGGATTACTTATCTTTTTCTTGATCATTAATTATATCCCCGGTGTGAATGCCAATGAGATTCTCGAACAGGTTGAAGTCCAGGAGGCTGAAGCCAAAGTGCTTGAAGCCGAGGCTGCAATCTTCAAGTCAATCGGTATGGGCCTCGCGATGTCACTTGCCCATTGTGATGAAGATACTGACTGCAATATTGCAGTTAGTGAAACCGAGATAGAAAAGTTACTAAATACTCTTAATGATCGAATCAATGGTCTGGTATTACGTCTTGAATCCGGTGATACGAACATAGAAGATGCTCTGGTTATGTATGCCAACCAGCGAGATCAATACATCCAGTTTCAGGAAACGCTGGCCGACATGACACCGGAAACCGGTGCTGCTTCAGGAGATGTTGATCCCAGTATATTTAAAGATGCTCAGGTCACAGAAGAAAAATTATTAATAGATGATTTTGATCCTACAAATTATTAATATAATTTGATTATAGGTAACAGGAAAGTATAAAAAATAACCCGCATAAGCGGGTTATTTTTTAACTGTTCGGATCAGGAATAGTGGGTATTTCCCCTTGCTGGTTTGGGTCTTCCGGTGGTGGCCCGTACTTCTTTATGTAGTCAGCAATGACTTTTTGTGCCTCATTATATTCTTCCTTGGAAAGGTTACTTTTCGCCTTGTCCAGAGCATTCATGGACAACTGGTGCTTATGAGAAGCGCCTACGTTGTACCAGATATAGGCAAACTCGTAATCCCTGGGTACGCCCTTGCCTTGGGCATACAAATTGGCCAGCTTATACTGGGCGTTGGCGAGGCGATTTTCGGAGGCCTTGCGCAGCCACTTGCTGGCTTCCTCATAATCCTGTTCCACGCCCTGGCCTTTCATATACATGACTCCCAGATAGTACTGGGGCAGGGGATCAGACTCATTTGTTTTAGCCAATGAAATCATGGTGTTATATGCAGCATCGTAATCACCCATGATGTAGGCGACGACACCGTCATTAAAGTCTGCTCTGGTTTGACTGATCGACATCAGCAGTAAGAGGCTGAGAGTAATTATTTTCTTCATTCCGGGTTTCCCGTATTTGGACATTTGCTTATTCTTTCGTAGAATGTGCCGCTTCATTTCACTGGCACAAAATCTCTGACAATCGGTTGCTTGCAGAGTTTCATCACCCCGTCAGGGTGCAAGATTGTTTCACGTGATACCGTTAATGTAAAGGCACGAGGGTCTAAATGACAGAATTCAGGGCATACCGTGTTCACAAAAAGGACAAGCTGATCAAGGGCGAAATTGAACTATTGACACTGGACGATTTGTCGCCCGGTGAAGTTGTCATCAAGTCAGAGTATTCCAGTGTCAATTACAAGGATGCCCTTGCGGCAACCGGCAGGGGCAAAATCATCCGTGAATTTCCGAGGGTTGCCGGCATTGATGTAGCTGGGCGGGTTGTTTCGTCAAACGACAAGCGTTTCCGGAAAGGTGATGCCGTACTGGTCACAGGCTACGAATTCGGAACCGGTCATGACGGTGGCTATGCGGAATATGCCCGCGTCCCGGCCGAGTGGGTCATACTGTTGCCTGACGGGTTAAGTACCTACGAGGCCATGGCAATGGGAACGGCCGCATTTACCGTCGGACTCTGTGTAAAACGTCTGGAAGATAACCAGCAGACACCGGAAAAGGGCCCCTTTGTGGTAACAGGGGCAACGGGTGGTGTTGGTATGTTTGCGATCGATATACTCTCGAAACTGGGCTATGAGGTAATTGCCCTGACCGGCAAGGCCGACCGGGCTGATGAACTTAAAAGGCTCGGCGCCGCAGGCATCCTTGACCGTCAATCGCTGCAACTGGACGGGCCACCTCTGGAAAAATCACATTGGGGTGGAGCGATTGATAATGTTGGAGGAGATATACTGGCCTGGTTAACCCGCACGGTAGTACCCTGGGGGAATATTGCCTCGGTTGGATTAGCGGGAGGGTCTCAATTAAACACGACAGTCATGCCATTTATTCTGCGTGGTGTCAGTTTGCTGGGAATTACCTCCTCCGGTTGTCCGGGCGATCTGCGTAGTAAAATATGGCAACGGCTTGCGAGCGATCTCAAACCGCAACATCTAGACAAGATAGTTACACAAACTTCAGAGATGGAACAGTTACCGAAAATTTTCGATGATATGCTGGACGGTAAGTCATATGGCAGGACAGTCATTAAATTACCCGAAGCCAACTAACCATTATGGCCAAGACACTCTATGACAAATTATGGGATGCACACCTGGTAAAGGACCTGGGCGATGGTTCGGCATTAATCTATATCGACAGGCATCTTATCCATGAAGTGACATCACCCCAGGCATTTGAAGGACTGCGAATGGCCGGCAGGAAACCCTGGCGTTTGTCTGCTAATCTCGCTGTTCCGGATCATAATGTACCCACAACTGACCGGCATAACATTGAGGACCCGGTATCGAAGCTGCAGTTGCAAACTTTGGATGAGAACTGTGCGACGACCGGTATCATCAAGTTTGAGATCAATGATCCGCGTCAGGGTATCGTCCATGTGATTGGACCGGAGCAGGGGGCCTCACTGCCGGGTATGACCATTGTCTGCGGTGATTCACACACATCTACCAATGGTGCCCTGGGTGCGCTGGCGTTTGGGATCGGGACCTCGGAAGTTGAACATGTTCTGGCAACCCAATGCTTGGTCTCGCAAAAAGCGAAAAACATGCTGATAAATGTCAACGGTCAGGTCGGTCGCGGTGTAACAGCAAAGGACATTATCCTTGCCATTATTGGTGAGATAGGCACTGCAGGAGGAACCGGATTTACCATTGAATATGCCGGTGATGCAATCCGTGAATTATCCATGGAAGGCAGAATGACCATATGTAATATGAGTATCGAGGCAGGCGCACGCGCCGGTATGATAGCCGTTGACCAAAAGACGATCGATTATGTGAGAGGCAAACCGTTTTCGCCAAAAGGTGAATTGTGGGAAAAGGCTATTGAGTCATGGCGAAATCTCAAAAGTGATGATGATGCCAGTTTTGACAAGGTCGTTGATATTAATGCAGCGGATATTCAACCACAGGTTACCTGGGGGACTTCACCGGAAATGGTGGTTGCTGTCGGTGATCGGGTTCCGGATCCCGGGAGCGAAGCAGACCCGGTAAAGCAACAGGGTATGATGCGGGCACTGGAATACATGGATCTCAAGCCCGGGATCCCGGTTACTGATATCAAGCTGGATAAGATATTCCTTGGCTCCTGCACCAACTCCAGAATTGAGGATTTACGGGCAGCAGCCAAAGTAATAAAAGGTCATAAGATTGCGGATAACATTAAACTGGCGATGGTGGTTCCCGGTTCCGGACTGGTGAAACAGCAGGCTGAGGCGGAAGGACTTGATAAAGTTTTTGTCGGATCCGGATTTGAATGGCGTGAGCCTGGTTGTTCCATGTGCCTGGGAATGAACCCGGACCGGCTGGAACCCGGAGAACGCTGCGCATCAACCTCCAACCGGAATTTCGAGGGCCGGCAGGGCCAGGGCGGACGCACGCATCTCGTGAGCCCGGCGATGGCTGCTGCCGCAGCCATCGCTGGTCATTTTGTCGATGTCAGGTCATTTGGAGAATAGTGAGTGAGAGCATTTAAAACACTTACAGGTATCGTGGTTCCGCTGGACAGGCCCAATGTAGATACAGATGCGATCATCCCCAAACAATACCTTAAATCCATACATCGAACCGGTTTTGGCGTGACCCTGTTTGATGACTGGCGCTATCTGGAACCGGGTAAACCCGGTGATGACCATAGCAAACGTAAGGTCAATACGGATTTTGTGCTCAATCAACCGCGCTATGAAAAAGGGGAAATATTGCTCGCGAGGAAAAACTTCGGTTGCGGGTCTTCCCGCGAGCATGCTGTATGGGCTCTGATGGACTATGGTTTCAAGGTCGTAATTGCCCCCAGCTATGCGGACATTTTTTTCTCCAATTCCCTCAAGAATGGTCTGTTGCCGGTTGTGCTGACAGAATCTGAATTGGATGAACTTTTCGAGGCCACCTTTGCGAATGAAGGTTATCAGTTAACAGTTAATCTTGAAGAACAAAGCATTATCACGCCGGATGGCAAGGCCTACAGTTTTGATATTGATACGGGATATAAAAACCGCTTGCTTCAAGGCCTTGATGAAATTGGGATCACACTTAGGGACAGAGATGCTATCAGGGCTTATGAGGATAAGGCCCGTCAATTATCCCCCTGGTTGTTTGGCGATCGAACCTAATGCCTAGAAATAATAGGTGAGTAACAGCTCAACATAATCATCACGCCTCAGCGAAAATCCCGGGTCTCCCGGATCCTGGTCAAAGAGGAAACGCCCTTCCATTTCCAGGAACCAGCGAGCTGCAAGCCGGCGACTGGCCTCGACATTGAAAAATTTCCCGCCATTATCCTTGTCTACCAGAAGGCCGGCGAGTAATTCTGATGATGATGCATCGTTGAATGCAAAACGAGTCCCCAGTGCAATATCATCATCGAAAATGTTTGGTGCTTCCTTACCCCGCTCATCATAGTGATATTCAGCCAGAAGGCCGAGGTCTATCACCGAACCAAGAAGGCCCACAATGGTATATTCGAACCCGCCTGCCAGGGCGTTATAGGTTTCACCCTGGCCACTGCGATGTAACGCTTCGAGTTTCCAGAGCATGTTGCCCTTGGTGGCTTGCACATCAAGGGAGGTCTGGTTGATGATGTCATAAAAAGGAAATAATACGCCTTCACCTTCTCGTACTGTTGTCAATAACTGTGGTTCCCTACTGGTGCCATAGAAATGGGCAAGGCCGATGTCCCAATCGCCAAAGAAATGAGAATAACGAACGGCAAAATCAACGTGCTTTTCTTTTGCGCCTGACTCATACCGGGAAAGGTCAGTGTTTACCCGTGGCTGGGTTCGTAAGCGACCCTTGGTCCCCGGAAAGGTCCTTTCCCTGAACCACGGCATCACAAACAGATCGAGAGTACCCCAGTCATTAATCAATGCCAGATTAAGCATGGGTTGGCCCAGTTTGTCTTCACCATCAATATTTTCAACCAGATCTGTCTGATTAATAATGTCAACCAGATGCTGGAATTCAATAACTCCCCAGAAGACCTTGCGAATGCCGAGACGCAGTTCCCATCGATTGCTTGCTTTTAACCATGTCAATTCCCGAATATCAAAATGTGTGCGCTCCGGGTCATGCTGGTCAACTCTGAAAAAAGGTGTGACAGCGAATAGTTGTCTGTCATCATCCCATTCATGGAAATACTCTGCTTGAAAAACAAAAGATTGATTAAAGTGATAATTCTGTGGGGGAGTCAGTGCTTCTTGTGGGAAATATCTAGTTTCACTACCAACTGAAGCTGTCAATTCATGTGCAGATGCCATAAAAGAAAACAGTAGACAGGCAATGAAAAGTAGGGGCTTCATCAGGAATACGGGGAGGTTCAGCTATCAGCGGGATCGTTTCAGTGTGTTCAGATCAAAATCCCGTTCATCCAGATCATTATTGAATTGATAGTTTTTCCAGTTTAGCAGTGTTTCCTTACCGGTTTGATAGTTGACCATGAGCATGGAGTCCGATCGCCAGAATTTATCAATATATTGCCTGTAATTACTGATAGTCAATGTCTTCAACAATGCGTTCTTGCGGTCATAATATTCGACTTTTAGTGGTTGATAGATAGATTTGTCTATCCAGACAATTTGCCGTGTATACCCTGAATATTCATAGGCCGGATAACGTTCGATGACAAATGTCTCCTTGCCATTGAGAGTTTCATCACGCAGCCACTTGTAAGAATATTTTTCAACTTCCTGTGAGGAAAGGTCTTCATAGGCAAATTCACTGCCGACAAAAGGCCCTGATTTATTCGTTGAGGAAATTCGTTTAACCCGTTTCAATGCGGGTAGATACAGCCACTGGTCATCCGGCTCAAGTGCATGTGTATAACTCAGAAAAGCAGTGCCTTTAATATCCCTGGGGTTGTCAAAAACAGTAAGGCTTTTATCACCATCATTTTCGACCTCCAGCGTCTTAATGTTCAGGGTTCGCTTGCTTTCCTCTCCCTGTTTGTTTCGCAATATCATTTCCATGTCGGACAACTGATTTTTCCAGCCCGTGTCCCGCCGCTCGGCTTCAATGGCTATTGCCAGGCCTTTTTCTTCGGGTGTTTCTCCTGCTGTTATCTCAGGGGATAGGAGAATCAGAGGCAGTATTATGTACAGCCATTTCAGCATATGATTTTTCCTCAATTTTCATCAGTAGTGCCGGAAGTAACAGGAAATCAGCTACCAGCGCCAGACTGATGACAACTGCCGCCAGCAATCCCATACCGGAGTTGAGTTCGAATGATGAGGTTGCGAGCACTAGGAAACCTGCTACTAGCACGATTGATGTGATAAGCAAGGCAAGCCCGACACTGGTAAAAGCATATCTTACTGCATCTGGAGGAGACAGATGTATCTCCCGTCTGGCACGAAGATATTTGCTCATGAAATGCACAGTATCATCAATAACGATACCCAGTGTCATCGATGTAACAATCGATAAAGATAATCCAATCTCGCCAACGAAGATTCCCCACAGCCCAAACCCCATAGCCGCTGGCACAAGATTGGGTATTAGGCTCAAAAGACCGATTTTCACTGAGCGAAAAGCTAAGACGAGCAGTATGGATATTAAAATCAAGGCAAACGTCGTCCCTAGTAACATGCTTTTTATATTTCGCTCGCCAATATGGGCAAACATCATGGTTGGACCTGTACCCAGACCTTGTTTGATATGTGGTGCATTGCCCTCTAGCCAGTTATTCGCGCGTTGTTCCATATCGAGAATTTCATTGGTCGAGAGTGTGATCAATTTTGCACTGATACGGATAGATGATTTGTCAACGTTGATCTGATTGTTCAGATCAAGCCCGTAAGGTAAAGACATCTCATAAAGCAATAGGTATTGTGCTGCCAGGTCGCGTTTCTTGGGTAATTTGTACATGCTTTGATCATCTGCATGCATATTCTTGTTAAGCCGTTTCAGAATGTCGGTAATAGTATTGACATGTAATACTTCGGGTTGATCACGTAACCAGTTGGCAAATTTGGCGGTATCTGCAAGGAACCCCGGTTTACTGATACCACCGGATTCACCGGAGTCCAGCATATATTCAATGGTATAGACGCCAGTGAGATTTTCCGTCATGAAGTCTGAATCAGCCCTAAACTGCACGTCTTCTTCAAAATAATGTACAAATACATCGTTTAATTCATTTCGGGGCAGCGCCAGTAACAGGACAATAACGACAGATGACATGATCCAGAGTAATTTACTGCGATGTTTCACCACAAACTCACCAAGGTAAATCATCATTTTGGGTTTGTCTGCCCTGACCCGTCTCGTCCTGATAGGCATAAATGATATCAAGGCCGGTAAGAAGGTGATAGACATTACCAGGGAAGCGAGAACACCACTTGCAACCAGCAAACCAAGGTGTCTGAATGGCGGCACATCCGAAAACACCATCATGCTAAATCCAATCGCAGTTGTAACACTTGCGAGTGAGACAGGTTGTAAATTGAGCCTCAGACTTTCTATCAGAGCATCATTTCTCTCCATGCCCTGACGGATTGCATGCAGGAATGAAACGAGAATATGAACACAATTTGCTATTGCCACAGTCAATATGATGGTTGGAGAAGTGGCAGTCGGAGGCGTTATGGGTAAACCAAATGCAGCACCAATACCCAGGGCTATCACGATTGAAAAGGCTATAACCAGTAACGTGCCAATCGTGCTCATAAAACTGCCAATCAGGATACCTATCAATAACAGCATTAAAGTGAAACTGACTGGTACCAGCTTGGCTACATCCCGCTTAGATTCCTCGGTAAAGGCATTGTTCAACAAAACAAATCCGGAAAGGTAGGTCTTAATATGGGGATGCTGTTTTTCAATTTTCGCAGCGAGTTGCCTGGCAACCTTGACTACTTCCGGGTTTTCAGTGGCTTCGTCTATCCTTGGTAACTGCACAGTTATATTGACTGCAGTGATCCGGGCATCATCTGATATGAGATTGTTAACCAGCAGTGGTTCGTTTATCGCAATATCACGGATTGATTCAAGCTCGGGCTGGTTCAGACTTTCTGCATTTTTAACCAGAGCCCTGACAATAAGCTCATCGCCTTCTGCTTCCGTATATTGAAAATTGGTAATTGAATCGACACGGTTGGAGTAGGGAATTTGCCATGCTGCTTCCGTAAGTTCCTCGACAACTGCAAGCGTTTCTCGGGTAAAAACATTACCGTTATCCGGCTCGAGTATAATGATGACATTGTCATTCTTGGTAAATGTATTTTCCAGTGAATCGAATGCAAGTAGCTCAGGGTTTTCCTCACTAAAAAAGGTACGGTAATTCGAGGTAAAGTGGAGGCTGGCAGCACTTTTAGCTGCGAGCAGGACGACAAGGAGGCTGACTATGATGATCAGCCATCGGTGCCGGAGGACCCATTTCCCCAGTTGCTGCTCCAGTTGTTCCATGGTGATTTTATTTAATGGCGATTTTTTAATGATTATTTACTTGCCAATCCCGGTAATCAGTGTCTTGATTAAGGATTTGGCCATGACTTCGAATTCTTCAAGCGTGTACATATTCATAAACGTCGGTAGTTCAAACATGATCGTGGATAAATACACGCTGAAAGCGGTCTCTTCCAGGTTTTCGACCTTGAATTCCCCAGAATCTACCCCGACCTGCAGTATTTCGGCGATCAGATTGGTCTCTGTTGAAATTCTCTCGTATATGATTTCAGGGCTTGTTTCCTTGATATACTCGATAAGTTCAGAGACCTTTTTGTTATTGTTGGCCAGTTTGTACGTATACCTTAGGGTGGTGAGCAGGTAATTTTCCAGCATCAAGCATGCATTACCATGATAGGTATTGACTGCATGCTTGAGCATGACAACGCGCGCAATAAAATAATTACGTGCGCATTCAGCTATAATTTCGTGCTTGTTTTCGAAATAGCGGTAAAGGTTGGCAGCAGACATGTCGGCATCCTTTGCTATTTCGGCCATGGTGGTTTTTTTATAGCCGAATTGACTGAATCGCTTTTCAGCAGCTTGCAGGATCAGTTCCCGTGCTGCATCGTTGAAATTGATGTTTTCGGCTGCATCCATAGGTTGAATGTCCTGAATAATGAATAAATCGTATAATATTTTTTAATAGGCTTGATGTAAAGCTGTGCTAAATAGTGTTAACTTATTGAAAATAAAGTATAATAGCCTTTCCTGAATGGGGTAAATTTAAAATATCTTTTATACCTTTTTTGGGGTATGTCCCCTGCTATTTGAACATCCATGATGGACCTGAATGATCTTGAAGTCCTGTTGAAATCATCTGTGCCGATGATCCGGATTGAATCCAGGGAGGAGAACCGGATTATTGGTTTGTTTGAACGGGTGATTACCCGGCTAACCCGGCCTTTCTATCGCTGGTCCGTTACCGAGGGACTCAAACGAATGGATGTTGATAAGCCAGCCCAGTTACATAATAACAAGCCGCTGGAATTACTGACACAAATCAAGATGACCCGTCATGCCGGTGTCTATCTGTTGCTGGACTTCCATCCTTTTCTGGAAGAGCCAGTCAATATACGTCTGTTGAAGGACATCGCCCAACAGCATGTTGATGTGCCACATACCCTCGTTTTCATTTCACATGAGGTAAATCTGCCTGCCGAACTGGATCATTATTGTGTGCCGTATGAAATGGCCTTGCCCGGTGTTGGTAAAATAAAGGAAATCATACGTAAAGAAGCACGGGCCTGGTCTAGGCTGAATCAGGATCTGAGGATAGTAGTTGAAAAGGATTTACTACAGCAACTGATTAACAGTGTGTCCGGCTTGCCTGTAGATGATGTGAGTAGACTGATACGCTCAGCCATCCGCAATGACGGGGTGCTAACTCATTCTGATCTTTCCGAAATCACTCAAGCTAAATTCAAATTGTTAAACCTTAGTGGTGTCTTGTCTTTTGAGTATGATATGGCTGAGTTTGCGGAAGTGGGTGGTCTGATAAACCTGAAAAAGTGGCTAGCCATGCGTAAGGAGATATTTACAACAAGCGAATCTGCACCGGGACTGGATCCTCCAAAGGGGATGTTGTTACTGGGGGTGCAGGGTTGTGGCAAAAGTCTCGCAGCCAAGGCAGTTGCCGGTAACTGGGGTGTGCCATTGCTGCGGCTTGATTTTGGAACCCTATATAACAAGTATCATGGAGAAACTGAAAAGAACCTCCGTGAATCACTCAAAACGGCTGAAGTGATGGCACCTTGTGTATTATGGATAGATGAAATCGAAAAAGGAATCAGTCTTGGAGATAATGATGGAGGTGTATCAAGGCGGATTCTCGGTACCCTGCTCACCTGGATGGCAGAAAAGAAGCAGAATGTCTTTATTGTCGCAACAGCCAATGACATTCATGCCTTGCCACCGGAGTTATTACGTAAAGGACGGTTTGACGAGATATTTTTTGTAGATTTACCGGATGCGGAAACACGTGAATTGATTTTCAGGATACACCTGGAGAAAAGGGCACAAGATCCGAAGAAATTTAACCTGAAATCGTTGGCAGAAAAAAGTCCTGGTTTCTCAGGTTCAGAGATAGAGCAGGCGGTCGTATCCTCTCTTTACCGTGCTTATGCAGGAAAGGAAAATTTATCGGATACTGAAATTATCAGGGAGCTTAAGATGACCAAGCCACTTTCGGTTGTAATGGCCGAACAGATCGCCGCACTCAGGGAGTGGGCGAGTGACAGGACAGTCAGGGCGAATTAGGGAATTTAATAAACCGGCCAAATGCCCGGCTCCCTGTGCCGGTAGCAATCTCGTCAATGATTTCCAGTGATTGGGTGTTGATGACGATCAGATTGTCATCAAACCAGTTGGCAACATAGATTTCATTTCTTTCCGGGTTGATATCAATGCCTTCTGGATATTCACCTACAGCTAACGTATGAGTTAATTTAAAATCATCAAGACTAATGACAGATACAGTGCTGTCTCTCTGGTTGGTGACAAAGATCCTGTTACCAAGATGATCATGAGCAATTCCATAGGGAAACAAACCCGTATGGACCGTCTTGATAACCTTGTTCGTAAGACTGTTAATAATGCTGATATCACTGCTCTGGACATTGGCAACAAAAACCAGTTCACCTTCGTGGGAGACAGTAACGCCAAATGGTGCTTTACCTACCATAATGGTCTCAAGCAGCTCTTTGCGCTTCCAGTCGAAGACCATCAGGTTATTATCATCCCGGATTGCAACGTAGAGCTTCTTGCCATCCGGTGATAGGTCAAGCCCAGCTGGTGAATGACCGACCTGTATGGTGTCACTTACAACTAGACGGGAGTTATCAATTATATAGACGGCATGATCGTACCAGTCACTGACAAAAGTCTGTTTTCCGTCAGGTGAAACCGCAATACCAACCGGGCCATTGCCAACGGATACACTGCTAATTACTTCCTGTTTTTCAGTATCAATAACCGTTATTTCCCTGCTTTCGGGGTTACTCACATAGGCCCGGTTATCGGTCTGGCTGACTGCGATGCCGGCCGGCTTCTCACCAACATCAAGGGTTTGTATTACTTGTCTGCTTGCCAGGTCGATGACTGACACATTGTCGGAGCCCTGGTTGGTGATATAGGCAAAAGGTGCAGCAGCGAGTCCCGCGCTGATTGCGGATAACAGCATGGCTATTGCAGTTTGCAAGTGGATCATAACGGCATCTTAAAAACAGGCGATAATCAAACTGGTGTCATCAGCAAGATTATCAGCCGATTTTTATTTCTACTTACTCGGCGAGTGTTTTAATCTTCTCCAGTCCCGCGATGTAGAATCCGGACAATGCTTTCTGACCTGCCTCATCGCTCAGTTCCGGTGGTGGATTTGGCCCCGGGAATGAACGGTAGAAGGCACCTTTCCAGACTACCTTGGTTTTGCCACCTTCATCACTGAGCAGGATAGTGGATCCGTGTGTATTAATGGGGAAAGCCTCAATATTGGGCTCAGTCAGCATGTACTGGATCTTGTTTTGCTCAGGGACGTGCTTGACCAGTTTTTCCTTCAATTTCTGGCCATTTCCCAGGGTTATGATACGAATAGCGCCGGCTTCCTCAGGATTTCCTTCTGTAATTTCACAGCTTGTCACCTGGGGGTTCCAGTCTTTAATAGAGCAAAAATTACTGATAATGCTCCAGACCTTGTCAACAGAGGCATTGATTTCAATTTCTTGCATAACTTTTTGTCTGGCTGGGCCATGGGCAAATGTCAGGGCGGGGAGCAAGCATGTGATAACAATCCCGATTATTATTTTATTGAACATCTTTCTATATCTCCTGGATATTATAAATAGCCGTTAATGGTACACCTGGAAAACGATCATCCAGTAATTGTGTAACAGTCAAACGGCAGGTTTAAATGTCTGATTCGTTGGAGACTCCCGAGTTAACTCAGGTGCTCGAAAGTCGGGCGGTGATTTTATTATAATATGACTCATGAAGCATCAGTTGTGCCATTCGCTGTCCTGATTCATCAAGTTGTATCGACAGGTAGTTTAGCTTCCGGGCCAGCTTGAGGGTTTCCGCCTGGTCCCTGGACATGTGAATCGCTTGCCGGGTTTCCTCCATAGCACGCCTGGTGGCAACTTCCGGTGGAACCAGGCCGGCGTTTTTTAAGATCTTGTAGGCCATGCGCATTGCTTCCGGAACCAGCATATCCTCTTCAACGGGCAAGGGTTTTCCTGATCCTGGGAGATCATCCAATTCGCCACGTTGCACCGCAGCAAGTATGACTTTTTCAACCTGTTGTTCAAATATTCCGAGCATGCGTTTACCTAAATTACAGTGGGAACTTCTATCCAGAATTCATGGCGTATGAGTTTGTTAGTATGCGCAGATTCACATTATTGGAATGAATCCGTGGCAAATATGCCGCAATCTACCTGTCCATCATATAAAATAACGGTAAATTATCAAATGTGTGAGGCGCCATATGCTTGTTAAACCATTTTTTTTTGTGATCAGTTTTTTAATCTGCAGCACAAGTGTTCATGCTGATGAAGATATAGGCAGTGCAGTCGTTAAAGAAGGTGTCCATGCAGCTTTCCATGAATTGGAGCGGCAATTGATTTACAGGTTTTTCGATGACTATGTCGTGGTTGAACGCAGTCATGATAGCCGTTATTCAGAACATGATACGGGGTACAAGAAACATAAAGGCAAAAACAAGCAGTTGCCGCCGGGTATCCAGAAAAAACTCGACAGAGGCGGCAGTCTCCCCCCGGGCATTGCCAAACGTGATCTTCCGCTTGATCTAGAGGATCAATTACCCCCTGCACCCCATGGTTATGAAAGAGTCATTGTTGGTAATGATGTTGTTCTTGCCGAAATCAATACTGGTATCATTGCAGATATTCTGACAGATGCTGTTCTAGGAGAATAATTTATGAAACTGACCAGATATGTATTTTTTATAATTTGTGTTTTATTTACATACCAAGCATTGGCAGATGATACCTATGATCAGGATACCATACTGACGGAAGCCACCGATTTTTTTGGTGAGGCCACTGAAAGTGTAGCCAAGGTCATTGAAAAAATATTTAAGGAACAGGGCAGGCCCAACGCCTACATCGAGGGTTCGGAGGGCAGTGGTGCCTTAGTTGTGGGTGCCCGCTACGGAGACGGTATCCTATACAGAAAAACTGGCGGCTCAATGAAAGTTCACTGGACCGGACCTTCCATCGGTTTCGATGCGGGCGGCAATCTTTCCAAGGTATTTGTCCTGGTTTATAACCTGAATAACACAGAGAAATTGTTCCAACGTTTCCCTGCTATAGAGGGTGGATACTATTTCGTGGGAGGTGTCGGTGCCAATTATCATCAGGTTGATAATATTGTGCTGGCGCCAATTCGGCTGGGTGTAGGTCTAAGGGCCGGGGTAAACGCCGGATATATGAAATACAGCAAGGAGAAGACCTGGAATCCATTCTGATAAGCTTTGTACGCATATGTGCTAACGAATTTAAACACCCTGTTCCTGCAGGGTGTTTTTTTTGATCTGCGTTAACGAATATAAACCAATGGTCATGCCTATATTTGCCAGAAAAATAATTGTCGGTGCAGTCTTGTTGTTGCTGCTGCCCACGATAATACTGTTTACCTACATCAACTCATCACGATTCCTTTGCAAGGAGAAAAAGGAGATGAGATTGACCGGGCAGGAGATGGTATACCTCCGTAAGGCATTGTCACGGCATGTGTATTATCTTGCAGAAACTATTGGTGAGAGACATCATGAAAATCCCAGCTCATTGGATAAATCCATTGATTATATTGTTCATGAGTTTGAACAAGCGGGTTATTCAGCAAGTTTTGAATATTTCGGCGAGGCAAATTACCGGAATGTTATTGCAGAGCTTCCAGGTGTGTTGAAACCGGATGAGGTCATCTTGGTTGGCGCACATTACGATACAGTCTGGCTTTCTCCCGGAGCAGATGACAATGCCTCCGGTGTGGCAGTGCTACTTGAGATTGCAAGGATAATACGGGATAGATCCCTTAATAAAACAATACAGTTTGTTGCATTTGGCAATGAAGAGCAGCCATTTGCCGCCGGCCCGGATATGGGAAGTGCGGTTCATGCAAGCAGGGCCCGGCAGGACGATACGGCTATTGTAGCCATGTTTTCCCTGGAGATGCTTGGTTATTACACGGATGAGCCTGGCAGCCAGCATTATCCGGAAATCATAGGCTGGCTTTATCCAGACAAGGCCAATTTTGTTGGCTTCGTGGCAAACCTGCCTTCTGGAAAACTTTTGTTACAATCTCTTAAATCATTTCGTTGTAATTCTGATTTCCCTGCTGAAGGGCTTTTGATACCCGAGAATTTTGTTCCGGATATCAGACGTTCCGATCATGCAAGTTTTTGGGACCAGAATTATCCTGCATTGCTGGTGACCGATACTGCATTTTATCGTAACGAAAATTACCATACCCTGGCAGATATGCCAGATACATTGAACTATGAAAAAATGGCAGAATTGACAATAGGATTGATTTCAATGTTGGAGAGTTTATCCGGGCACCCGGTTGATTGACCATTTTCATTAACAATAACTTCACGTAATATTATAAAAACAACAATAAATAGAGACATAACCCGTGAAGATTGTCATTGCTCCCGATTCATTCAAGGAAAACCTGACCTCCTTAGAAGTTGCCAGTTGCATTGAAAAAGGCATCAAGCGGGTCCTGCCCAAGGCCAACTGTATCAAAATCCCCATGGCAGATGGGGGAGAGGGCACAGTACAGTCACTGGTTGATGCCACTGGCGGGAAGATTCTAAAAAAGCAAGTTGTTGCCCCCCTGGGCAACAAGGTTACGGCACGATACGGCATGTTGGGGGACGGGAAAACGGCCGTTATTGAAATGGCCGAGGCTTCCGGCTTGCCACTGGTACCCAAAAACAAGCGTAATCCGCTGAAGCTGTCCACGTACGGCACCGGACAGCTGATCAAGGCCGCGCTTGCCCGGGGCGCGGAAACAATCATCATCGGTCTCGGTGGTTCAGCCACGGTCGACGGAGGCGCCGGTATGGCTCAGGCACTAGGTGTGAAATTCAGGGACAAGCGCGGCAAGATCATCAAGGCTTATGCGACCGGTGGCATGCTGAAAGACATTGCCGCTATTGACATGGCCAGTTTAGATCCTGACATTAAGAATACCAGGTTTATCATCGCCAGTGATGTTACAAACACTTTATGCGGAACCAAGGGCGCCGCGGCTGTTTTTGGCCCGCAAAAAGGTGCTACACCGGCCATGGTCAGAATGCTGGATAAAAACCTCAGACATTACGGACACATTATTCAGAAGGAATTGAAAATGAAAGTTATTAATATCAAGGGTGCCGGCGCTGCCGGTGGTCTTGGTGCGGGCCTGGTTGCATTTACTGGAGCAAAGATGCAACGGGGTGTTGACCTCATAGTCGAGATTACCGGCCTAGAAAAGTATCTCAAGGGGGCGGATATTGCCATAACGGGCGAAGGACGGGTTGATTTTCAGACTGCATTTGGAAAAACACCTGCTGGTGTTGCCAAGGCAGCCAGACGCTACAAGGTTCCTTGTATCGCTATCGGTGGTGGGCTGGCGGACGATGCGCGGGGGGTGTTCGAACATGGCATTAGCGGACTGGAGAGCGCCGCTGCCCGTGATATGAGTCTGGAGGAGGCGATCCGCCTGTCGCGCAAGCATCTCGATCTTGCCGGGGAAAGGGTTATCAGAATGCTACTGATCGGAAAAGGACTGGCGAAGAAAAAGAAACGCTAGCCTGTTACCACTCTCCGGGTGTCGGAATATCAAATAATCTGAATTGGCTGGTATTGATATGCAGTTTTCCAGGTTCTGTGATCGTTTTGCTGACCGGACAGGTATTGTCCAGTTAATGGATGATCTGGGTAACGCCATGGCTACAGATAGTGATGTATTGATGCTGGGAGGTGGAAACCCCGGCCATATCCCAGAAGTACAGCAATACATTTATGAGAGTATGCAACGTATTCTTGAAAACCCGGCAGAATTTTTTCACGTTATTGGTGATTATGGCTCACCTCAGGGTGACATCTCTTTTATACATGCCTTAGCTAAATTTCTTAGACGGGAGTTGAACTGGAATATCGGTTCGGAAAACATTGTACTGACTGCCGGTAGCCAGGCCGGCTTTTTTTATCTCTTTAATATGCTGGGTGGTGAATTCGCGGACGGACAATTCAAGCGCATCCTGTTACCCTTGACACCGGAATATATTGGCTATGCCGATGTAGGATTGGTGGATAACCTGTTCATATCTTATCGCCCGGAAATCGAGATCCTTGATGATCATTTGTTCAAATATCATGTGAACTTTCATGACTTACAGATTACACCGGACATCGGTGCAATTTGTGTATCACGACCAACCAATCCGACAGGGAATGTTCTGACTAATGCCGAACTTGTACATCTACAAGAAATTGCTGATAAGCACCAGATTCCATTAATCATTGATAATGCTTATGGTCAGCCTTTTCCCAATATTGTCTTTACAGAAGCCACCCCGCTATGGACAGAAAATACAATAATCTGTATGAGTCTGTCGAAACTTGGATTACCGGGCACTCGAACGGGAATCATTATTGGCCCGGAAGAGCTCATCAAGGCAATCACCAATATCAATGCAGTATTGAATCTCGCGCTGGGTAATTTTGGACCGGCACTGGTTCGGGGCATGATCTCGAGCGGAGAGATTTCAAAGGTTTGTGATTCGTTTATAAGACCTTATTATCAGGCGAAATCAGAACAGACCATGAGGTGGATACAACGGGAGATGGCCGATCTTGATTACTACGTACACAAACCTGAGGGAGCAATTTTCTTATGGTTATGGTTTCCTAGGATGAAAATTTCATCCGAAGAACTTTACCAGCGTTTGAAGAGTAAAGGGGTATTGATTATATCAGGCCATCATTTCTTTCCGGGACTTGAAGATGACTGGGAGCATCGGCATCAATGTATAAGGCTGACTTATTCCATGCACCCGGCACAGGTGGACAAGGCGATCGGGATAATTGCTGATGAAGTCAGGGGTGCAAGTTAATAATCAACTGTTATTCATTTATTGAAGTTATTTTATCCAGCTCCTGTTTACGATGATTAATGACCTGCATAAATGCATGGGCTACCCGCGGCACACCTTCAAAATAGCGGGTCAGATTTTTGTATTCAGCGCGTAACAACAGGCAGGGCTCCAAAGTCCGGACACAGGCACTGCGCTTTTCTCCTGAGAAATATCCCATTTCGCCGATTGGTTCACCTTCACCAACGATTGCAATCGGAATTTCCTCACCGGTATTATCAAGCCGGAATACTTCGACCTGTCCAGTAGCAATGACATAAAGTGTCGGATCATCTTCTCCCTGCATAATGAAAGTTTCATCAGGACCATACTGTACTTCAGTGAAATTTTTGCAGAGTGAACCCAGTTCGGAACGTGAGAGAGAAGCAAATACCGGACAACCGGCAAGGCGTGCTATTCGTTGATTACGGAGGCTGTTTTCAAGCTCTTCTTTACTGATGACCCCCTGCTCGACAAGTATTTCGCCGATAGGTTTATATGTGCCCTTGGTAGTGTAGGAAGAGATTTGGCTTTCAACGGCATTATTGATGACGCCGCGGGAAACCACCAGATAACTGCCCAGTTTTTTGTTTTTGTCCTGCTTATTGTCTTCTTCAGCCAAGATACCCACCTGTTAGTACTTGATAGTAATGAAAAATAGTAGTCCAAAGGGACGGTTTAGGCAATTCGTGTTTTTCTAAATCGGGACAGTTTTCTCTTTTAGTTATTGTCTGAATCACTCATAAACATCAGGATGTGCAAATAAAACCGGAATTAACAGGGCTTGATGGTCATTAGATGAAGTTTTGCAAGATAAACACCGGTCATTGCACCCAAACCGAGAACAAGTCCAATATCAATAGCATTGCACCACCACCGGCCGCTACCATACTGAATAACCAGGCGCATGACAAGGTCAGATAAAGCATAGAAACTGTTTGATTTCCATCAGTTTTATGCCAGTATTCTAGAGGGGATCCGGAACTCTTTCCCTGAATTAATTACTTCAACAACCTGGTATGTGTTATGAATTCTCCGCGTGTATTATCAATTACTCGTGGTCTTGGGTGGTGGACCGAAGCATTTTCTCTTTTTCGAAAATCATTTCTGACCTGGATGGGTATTGTTTTATTATTGATTATTATTATATTGGTAATTAGTCTCATACCAATTTTGGGTAGCCTCATCTCACAGGTTTTAATACCTGTATTTCTCGCAGGCTTAATGTTAGGTTGCCGCGATCAGGAAAACGGCAAAACTTTGGGTGTGAATCATTTATTTGCTGGTTTTTCGAGACAGACCGGTAAGTTAATTGGTCTTGGCGCCAGTTATATTGTGATCATGATGGTCCTCGCTATCATACTGGGGTTGCTTATCCTTGTTATTCCTGGCGGGCGTGAAATCATTTCAAATCTTGTATCTGGCCAGTCGTCCATTGATGAATTCATGCATTCAGGTGATCTCCAGGAAGTACAACCCGCCCTGCAGTTTTTTTTGGTTATCTCCCTGATTGGTATAGCGCTATATCTGCCTATTTTGATGGCTTACTGGTTTGCACCTGCATTAATAATTCTTGATGAATTATCTATTGTAGAGGCACTCAAATCCAGTTTTCTGGCATGCTTATATAACATTCTGCCATTTACTATCTACGGACTCGCAGGCATTATTTTTATGGTAATTGCCGCAATACCCTTCGGTCTGGGTTACATTATCCTAATACCGGTCGGTTTTATCAGCATTTACAAGGCTTATGCTGATATCTTCCACCGTCAGGTGCAGCCGGCAGGTTAGACATGTCGCTGTTTATATCCAAGTCCATGATGCCAACCCAGGGCGAAGCCTTGCCTGGTCGTGAACATCCCATGGTCATTACAAATAGGCATTACGTCAATGGCCATCTTCTCAAACCTCCATTTCCGGATGGCCTGGAGATCATAGATCTGGGAATGGGTTGTTTCTGGGGTGCAGAAAGAAAATTCTGGATTGAACATGGCGTATATACTACGGCTGTTGGTTATGCCGGAGGACTCACTCCTAATCCAACTTATGAAGAAGTTTGCAGTGGTAAAACCGGCCATGCCGAGGTAGTCCGGGTGGTCTATGATCCGGTTGTTATTGATCTTGCTGATGTCTTGAAAGTATTCTGGGAGGCGCATGATCCAACCCAGGGAATGCGGCAAGGTAATGATCGTGGCACACAATATCGTTCAGCCATTTATTACCATACAAAAGAACAGGGAGATATTGCCGATCACTCACTTAAGAATTACCAGAAAGCCCTTGATGCATCAGATATGGGAAAGATTACAACAGAAATTCGTGAAGCTGGAGAATTCTATTATGCTGAGGATTATCATCAGCAGTATCTTGCCAAAAATCCGAATGGCTATTGTGGGCTGGGGGGCACTGGCATAAGTTATCCTGCCTCAAACTGATCGCCATAGGGATAATGGATTAAATTAAAACAAATAAAAAAAGTGGCTATTTTTTCGAGCGTTTGCTGCTGTCCGCTTTAATACGCTGTTTATTTTTGGACTTTGAAGATTTGGGCAGAATCATTTGCTGCTGGCGAATCGGTTCTATCATGGCGCCGGCCTGTGAACGATAGCAATTCTGGTCCTTTATCGTCATTTGCTTTACCCAAATGAGGGGAAACTTGCTGCAAAGCGATTGATCCATTCAAGGGCAACATATTCCCTGCTGACAAATGGCCCTTCATATTGACGCTTGTGCCTCAGGTAGCTCTCGATATGACAGATCTGTTCCACGATACGTAGCCTGTTGATCTGGTTGCGGCACTCCAGCCAGATTCCTGTCTCAAAATATTCGTCACAATTTTTTACTAGCACAACCTGTCCACTGAACATACAAGATTCTCCCCTGACCCGAATACAGACTTCTAGGTAAGAGCCGGGTGGGTAATATTCCGCACATTCAAAGTACAAACCCATGGCCTGGTCGTGATGGGTATGCCCAGAGGTATGGTCGACAGGAGGGGCGATGGCCCGGCATTCAATGGGGTAGCCGGCGGGGTGATGAATAAATCCCTGGAGATTGCTGTCCAGCTTCACCGAATAACCGACCGGAATACCGGGTTTCCTTGGCCTTACTGGCCGAGAAAATAAGAGACCTGGCCTGAGTGAACACCTGGCACGGGAAAACAATCTGTGGCGCATCATTTTCATACCTGATCTAACAATTGTTTTATTGATAAATACTTATAGGATTATTTTGATTGGAAATCAAGAAAAATATATAAATTTCTTATACATACAAAATAAAGTTTATTTTTTAAGTTAAAAATACAACCTAACTTTAATTATATAACCTATTGAATATTCGATAGTTTTGAATAAAATAGGTCTTGGATGCCGATCCTGCGATACCCACTGAACGGGCACCGTGTCATAGGGAGAAACTGAGAGAATTGACATGAAATACATCATTACACTTGTGTCCCTGCTGCTCGTCGGAACGTTGTATTTTATTTTCAGGCCAGCGCCGGACTACGTAGTAACCGAGGTGACTGTTTCCGAAGGTGAGGCTGACAATGCAGCCGAAGAAAACCGGGTTGACGAACAGACCCGGACCGAATCAGCCCGAAGGGAGGCCATGGCGGAAGAATTCAAGAAACTTGAAAAGGCCCGCCGCAACCTCGAATCACTACTGAACCGTTTGAAAGTTGTCTTTTATGGAGTTGATTTACCCGATGGCGAGCGCAAAAAGATTACCGAGGTTATGAAAAACGGTTATGCGCATCTGAAAAACAAAAAACTGCTGGGTGCTTATTCCAGCATTGATGAGATCAGCAGTGAACTCGGTCGTATAGAGTATATCTACAGGGAATTAAAGGACATCGAGGCGAAATACAGAGATCTCTAGCTACTAGGCGTGCTTGTTGTTCATGCGCTTGTTAATTCACCAAGATGCTCCGAAATGCACTGGGGCAAGCGCTCCAGATTATATCCACCTTCCAAAAGTGAAAGAATCCTGCCTTCGGAATAATGTTCTGCCTTTTCAATCAGTAGCCGGGTCATCCAGCCGTAAAACCCTGTACTCAGTTCTATATTGGCCAACGGGTCATCACGATGGGCATCAAACCCGGCAGAAATAATGATAAATTCAGGTTTGAATTCATCAATCTTTGGAATGATCTTTTCCTTGAAGGCTATTTCATAATCCCTGTCGTTACTGTTGGCAGGCATGGGGCAGTTGAGGGTTGCCCCTTTGCCTCGCCCAATACCCGTTTCTGACCGGGCACCGGTACCGGGATAAAACGGATATTGGTGAGTACTGATGTAAAGTACCGAAGGATCATCTTCAAAAGAATGCTGGGTGCCGTTGCCATGATGTACGTCCCAATCCAGTATCATGACTTTCCCCAGGCCATATTGCCGCTGCAGATATCGGGCCAGTATGGCAACGTTGTTGAACAGGCAAAACCCCAAAGCCGTTTCATGCTCGGCATGATGGCCAGGCGGGCGGAGCAAGGCAAAACCATTTGTGATTTCCCGTTTCATCAGCAGATCTGCCAGGGCCAGAGTGCCCCCAGCGGCGTTGATGGCTGCATCGTAGGAATCTATGCTGATGCTGACATCCAGGGAGTCTAGGTAAGGAACACCGGCACGACAGGTTTCTTCTGCACGTCGGATGTAACTCCGGCTGTGAATTGTTTCTATCCAGCTGACATCTGCCGGACAGGCATTGATTTTTCTCAACGAAGCAAACCAGGATTGGTTTTCAAGGTATTTCAAACTGATGGTAAGCCGTTGACTGCACTCTGGATGACCGGGTGAAGTCTGATGTTGCAGGAAAATCGGATCGTATAGCAGGCCGGTGGTCATTTATGTGATTAGCTTTCCAATTTCTTGATGACCTCATCAGTGTATTCGTTAGTGGTTGCTTTGCCGCCGAGGTCAGCGGTTACATAATGCTTTTCTTCCAGAACATTCGAGATGGCGCTTTTCAAACGCGCTGCCTTGTCATAATGGTTAGTATGTTCGAGCATCATCGCAGCTGCCAGCATCAATGCTGTTGGATTTGCAACACCTTTACCGGCAATATCCGGGGCAGAACCATGCACAGCCTCGAAAATCGCGGCATCATTACCAATATTTCCACCGGGAGCGAGCCCCAGACCCCCGACCAGCCCGGCAATCTCATCTGAGAGAATATCACCAAACATATTGGTTGTGAGGATTACATCAAACTGGGAAGGATTGATGACCAGCTGCATGGCGCAATTATCAACGATGCGTTCTTCAATCAAAAGTTTATCCTGGTAGGCCTTGCCAATTTCTGTTGCCGTCTCGAGGAACAGGCCAGTGAGGGCTTTTAATATGTTTGCCTTGTGAACAATGGTCACTTTTTTCCTGTTATGATGTACAGCATAGTCAAATGCAAACTTGGCGATGCGACGGCAACCACTTCTGGTGATGATACCAGAAGCCTCTGCCACGGCCTTGGGATCACCATCTATGGGTATATAGTGTTCAACGCCGACGTAAAGCCCTTCTGTATTCTCCCTTATTAAAACCAGGTCGATATCTTCAAATCTTCCACCGCGAATATAGCTTATTGCCGGCCTGACATTAGCGTAGAGGTTAAATTCTTCACGTAATCTGACATTTGCAGAGCGAAAACCTTTGCCCACGGGTGTAGTCAATGGTGCCTTGAGCGCAAGTTTGGTCTCCCGGATATTTTCTAGCATGGGCTTGGGTAGCGGATCGCCAGACTGCTCATAGGCAGACATGCCGGCATTGAATCTCTGCCAATCAAATGGTGCCTCCAGAACATCGAGCACACGAATGGTTGCCGAGATGATTTCCGGCCCGATGCCATCACCTTCAATGAGGGTTACAGGTATCTTGTTAATGACAGATTCTCCAGATGATTAATTAATCAAAATTACCTGTCGCAAGATATGACAGTAGAGTACTACGGTTATCTACAGAGGATCAGATTTATTCTTGCTGTTTTGAACTGCCTGAATATCCATTGGCAAGTCATAGCTGGGTGAGATCATGTCATCGAGTATCATGCCAGCTTCTTTCAGTATGATATCCATGGTGTCGTCTTCCTGATCCGCACCTTCGTTATTGGATTCATTATCATTCAGAGGAGGTAAACCTTGTGCGATTCTGATTTCATTTTCCAGCTGTTGTCTTGTTTTCTGTAGTTTTTCACGTTCAGCTTCCCTTTCTGACATAAGCAGGCTGATTTCTTTCTGATTACTGGTTTCCTCAATTAATTCCTGTTCTTCAAGCATCAACTGAAAGGCCCTGTCAGATTTTATCCTCTGCTTATGGCGTGTTTCTGCCATTGATATATCGTTTGGTGTTGACATGACCTTGATGTATTTCGCAGGTTTTACCTGATCCCAGGGAAGCGCATTATCAAGGGATTTCTCACCGTAATCAGATGAAATATTTGCTGTAGGCAGTATTATATCGGGGATAACTCCTCTATGCTGGTTACTGCCACCACTGACTCTGAAAAACTGGGCAATAGTTGTTTTAAGACGCCCATGTTCCTCATCAGCATTACTGATGAAACGATCCAGATCCACAATATTTTGTACTGTACCCTTACCGAAGGTAGGTTCTCCAATAATGATGCCTCGTTGATAGTCCTGAATTGCACCTGCAAAAATTTCAGAGGCAGACGCGCTGTTTCGGTCAACCAGTACAGCCATAGGACCACTGTAAACTATGGATGGATCCGGATCATCGTTGATATCAATTCGTCCGGTTGAGTCTTTGGTCTGCACGATCGGGCCTTTTTCGATAAACAAACCGGTTAATTCCAGTGCCTCTGATAGAGAACCTCCACCATTTCCTCTCAGATCAATGATCAAACCACTGATATTGGCTTCTTTTAATTTTGCAATGAGTTTTCTGACATCGCCCGATGTACTCTTGTAATTCTTATCCCCTCTGGCCTGGGCAGTAAAATCAATATAGAAGGTAGGCAAATTTATTACACCTATTTTACGCTTGCTTTCTGTAATCTCTATTATGGATGACTTGGCCGCCTGTTCTTCCAGTTTGATTTTGTTACGTACAAGCATAATCATTTTGTGAGGTCCTTCGGGACCTGAATTTTTGGGAAGAATTTCTATGCGGAGTGTTGTTCCTTTAGGACCACGTATCAGATCAACAACATCGTCAAGGCGCCAACCAATAATATCGACAATTTCCCCATTCTTACCCTGACCAACACCGATTATCTTGTCTTCATCATGGAGCTGGTTGCTCAGGTCTGCAGGTCCACCAGGAATAATGTTCTGTATTACTGTATAGTCATTTTCGGTTGTCAATACTGCGCCGATACCTTCAAGAGACAATCTCATACTGATATCAAAATTCTCTGATTCGCGTGGAGAAAAGTAGGCCGTATGGGGTTCGATTGATGTGGTATAGGAATTGATAAATGTCTGAAAAATATCGTTTGAATCCAGCTGGAAGGTATTGGTTCTGATTCTCTCATAGCGTTTTGCCAATGTATCGACATATTCAGCGTCATCTTTTTTAGCCAGGAGCAGGTTCAGAACATCATTTTTTACCCGTTTGCGCCAGATCTCATCAAGTTCGGCTTTTGTTCTGGCCCAATCGGAATCACGCCGGTCGAACCGATAGGATTCGTCGATTGTAAAATCAAAATCATTGTCAAGTATGGCAATGGCATGATTGATTCGCTCATCAACCCGGTTTCTGTAAATCCTGAAAATATCAAAGGCGGGCACAAGGTCCTCATCCTTCAGGCGGTTGTCCAGTTTGAAACGGTATTTATCGAAATTACTGATATCAGATGCCAGGAAATAACTGCGGTTGGGATCCAGACTGTCCAGGTATCGATCAAGTATCGAGGTTGACAAGCTGTCATCCAGCGGCCGTGATTTATAATGATAGGTATTGATAATGTGGGTAATGATTTCTGTCGCTCGTTCATGCCGTTCCGCAGGGACTATCTCGGATTCATCAACGAGCGGAATTTCCGCCTGAATGTTTGCTATAAACAGGGCAAACAGGAATACCAGGATTTGCATTAAACGCTGTGAGCTACTGCATGTGGGTATGTCGCGCATGGTCAGGAAAATCATATATCTGTTGAATTAATATAACATTTTAGCTATCGGCTGACACGATAATTGTGAGGAATTGCGCCGCACAGGTCACATTACAACCCGATTCCACGGTTTCTGGAGAATCAATATCCAGTTCAGGGACTTTTCGCTGTTTCCATGCCCTGATCCAGAGCATCCAACCTGATACGAATCGCCTCCGCCTTGTCCTGCCCGCCGCCCAGGAATCCCGGTGCCCGTTTATAAAACTCCATCAGGTCAAGCAGGGCATTTCGATTAGTACCGTCCAGTTCCACAGCAAGTTCAAACTCCTCTCGTGTCAGATTCGACAGTTGGTAGGCTGAAAATATCCCAGAATTCTCTGCCAGTCGTCCGTAACTTTTACCCAGCCAGTAATGGTAAAGTGATGAATCCGGTTGCAGGTCAACGGCCTTTTTAAAGGCGTCTACAGCTGAATCATAATCAGCATTGGTGTAATATCTTTTACCGTCAAGAAACAACCTGTCAGCAGAAATTTCTGCGGTTGTTTCTCCGGCAAAAAATAACATCAGAATCAGGATAAATACAAATAGCCTGTTTCTGCTAATAGATTGCCGGGGTCCGTATTGCATAAATTTTTTAAATATTTGCCTGTCAATCGGCTAAAAATAACGGTAAATGAGTATTTCGTAAACAACAATTTGATGGTTATACTCGGAAAAGGTTTCATGTTGATTGAGAAAATTCTGCTGGTGTTGTTCTATGACTAGAATCGTGCGCAAAAAATTCAAGCGGATTTCCTTATGGGTATTCTGTTTAATCATAATTGCTTCCTGCGATAATTCATCGGAACACTATGAGGCAGAAACGGAAACGGCCACTTCTCTCTTTGAATGCGATGCTGATAATGGAGGTCTTACATTACCCTCCGGATTTTGTGCCGGAGTGATTGCTGACAGTCTTGGTTTTATCAGGCATCTGGCGGTAAACGAAAGAGGAGATATTTATGTCGCATTGAGAAACACGCGACTGGGTCTTGGTGGAATTATGGCGCTCAGTGATAGTGACGAGGATGGACGAATAGACCAGATTGAAAAATTTACAGATATTCCCGGTCTGGAAATCCAGCTTCATGGTGGTTCTCTCTACTTTGCTTCTGAGAACGCTATCTTTCGTTATGAGTTAACAAATGAAAGCCTGTTACCTGAACCGAGCCCGGAGAAAGTGGTGGGTGATTTCCCAGAGCAGGATCTCCATGGAGGCAAGGCCTTTGCCATAGATAATATGAATAACATTTACGTGAATGTCGGTTCAATTTCAAATGCTTGCCAGGAAGAGGAACAGGTAGCTGGAAGCCCCGGCTTGGACCCTTGCCCGGAGCTGGACAATCATGCAGGAATCTGGCGATTTTCATTAGACCGGGTGAATCAGGTTCCGGGACAGGATGGTGAACATTATGCAATTGGCATCCGTAACACCTATGCCATCGATTGGCATCCTGTATATGACAAACTTTATGCTGTTCAACATGGTCGCGATCAGCTGCATGAATTGTGGCCAGACATCTATTCTGCTGAACAGGGTGCCCAATTACCAGCTGAGGAATTGCTTGAAATCAATGATTCACTGAGTTATGGCTGGCCTTATTGTTATTATGATAAACGCCTGGAGAAGAGAGTACTTGCGCCAGAGTATGGTGGCAATGGAATGTTAATCGGTCGCTGTGAAAATTATCCTGAGCCGCTCGTGGCCTTCCCCGCACATTATGGTCCCAATGACATGGTATTCTACACTGCAACGCAATTTCCCAGACATTATCAAAATGGAGCTTTTATTGCATTTCACGGTTCCTATGATCGCGGTCCTTTTGAACAAGTTGGTTACCAGATTGTATTCGTGCCGTTTACCAATGGTACAGTTTCAGGCAACTGGGAGGTCTTCGCAGACGGTTTTGCCGGGGACGGGCATGTGCGTTTCCCTGAGGATGCCGAATACCGACCGACAGGTGTGGCAGTAGGTCCGGATGGTTCGCTGTATGTAACAGATTCAGTTCAGGGACGTGTCTGGAGAATTATTTACCGGGACAGCGAAGCAGCCTCCAGGAAATGATTTATCACTGGATTGATGCTGTTAATTGATCCCAAGAAGTTCGATATCAAATACCAGCGCTTCATTGGGTTGAATGGAAGCACCCGCCCCACGTTCTCCATAAGCCAATTCGGCGGGCACAAAGATTTTCCACTTAGAGCCCACTTTCATCATTGGTACCGCTTCCTGCCAGCCTTTAATCACCTGGTTCAGTGACAGGGAAATGGGTTCGCCACGTTCATAGGAGCTGTCAAATACGTCACCATTTATATGAGTACCGTGGTAATGCACCTCGATATTACTGTCGACTACGGGTTTTTCTCCATCGCCTTCCTTGATTACCTTGTACTGGAGTCCGCTATCGGTGGTGACCACGCCATCTTTCTTGCTGTTCTCAGCAAGAAATTTCTCACCAGCAGCCTTGTTGCTTGCGGCAATGTTATTGCGTTCAGCTGCCACTTTTTGCTGGTACTTGCTGAGTGCCTCCTGAATTTCAGCCTGGCTCATTTGTAGATCTGCATTGTTGAGAATATCTTCAATTGCCTGCAGAAATGGCTCATTATCAATGTCAAAATTCTGTTTATTGATACTCTGAGCGAAATATACCCCCAGCGCATAACTGAGTTTTTGTTCCTCGGTTTTTATTTCTACAGCAGAGGCAGATGTAATAAAAAAAAGAGAAAGGATCCCGAGGGATAATTGAAGTAATTTTTTCATTTGCTTACCAGTTGATTTGAAAATATTTGAAATATTTAGACAATGAAAACTGCATGGGTTCAGCATCATCCCATAAATTCTGGGGCTATCCAAGCAAAGGCCGGTTGATCTGTTGAATACTAGACCAGATTCAGGTTCTGCAGTTCGTATTTCGTGCAAAGTATATCAAGCACTGGCCTGAGCAAGGGTTCTGTCACTTAGTGGTCAGCCAGTTGCCTGAGCTTTTCTCGCTGGACCACCCCGCCATAACCAATAAATACCAATCGTTCATGGATTGCTGCATAGTCCGTAATCACGTCGCCGATAATAACGCCACGACGGGTGCTGCCGATTAGTTCCGCGCAAACCATTTTCTTGCCTCCGCAGCGGCCGAGTGGTGAGCTTTCATCAAAGCCCTAATAATTTCCATTCTGGTCAAAATAAATTTCAACGGCATTGATACAGTCCGCTGAAATTTCCAGATAGTCAGCCAACTGCATGACCGCCTGACGAACACCGCCATTGACAATATGCACCTGTTTGCCCAGTTTTTGTAATACTTGGATAACCGGTTTGGCATCATGAACGAAGTCCTTGTTATATTGTTGCCCAAGCCAGTCAATAGCATATGCCGTACAAAAATACAGGACAAAGCGGTTTCTGATCAGATCTGAGGAACGGTTTGGACTGCGGCTAGGGCCTGTGTGAAAACAGCCCGTCCCGAACCGGTTTTGCGGGCATTTTCAGTGAGTATACGCCGGAATTTCCTGGCGCCATATTGGCCCAGGTACAGTCCCAGAACATGGCGGGTCATTGCCTGTAAGTGGGCGCCTTGGACGAGCTGTTGTTCAATGTATCGCAAGTAATGCTCGAGGATTGCTTCCCGGCTGGGTACTGCAGAGCGTAAACCAAATATCTGTCGATCAGCCTCTGCCAGCAGATAGGGGTTATGGATCACACCTCGGCCAATCATCACGCCATCGACCATGGTAAGTTGGCAGCCGACCTGCTCCAGTTTTGTGAAACCGCCATTAATCACAATCTCAAGATCCGGAAAGTCTTGTTTCAATTGGTGGACGGTCCGGTATTGCAGAGGAGGGATCTCCCGGTTCTGCTTCGGACTCAATCCGCTTAACCACGCCTTGCGGGCGTGAATTATAAACGTGTTGCAACCCGCGGTCCGGACAATTTCTATAAATTTACACAGGTGTTCATAGCGGTCCCTGTCATCAATCCCAATCCGGGTCTTTACTGTCACAGGAATGCTGATCTCCTGAATCATTCGCCTGACGCACTCGGCAACCAGTTCGGGCTCTGCCATCAAGCAGGCGCCAAAGCGCCCGTTCAGGACCCGATCACTGGGACAGCCGACGTTCAGATTGACCTCATCATAGCCCCGGTCCTCGGCTAGGCCAGCACATTCGGCCAGCTTGTCTGGTTGATTGCCACCCAATTGCAAGGCAATCGGGTGCTCTTCAGTGGAAAAGGCAAGCAAATCATCCCGCGGCCCATGGAGGAGGGCGCCAGTGGTGATCATTTCGGTATAGAGCAGAGTGCGCCGGGTAATCAGACGCATGAGGTAGCGGAAATGACGATCAGTATGATCCATCATCGGCGCGATGCTGAGTCTGCGATCGAGTTTTTTCATGTGTGACTGTCAAGAATTTGCCGGGTCAGGCAAGTTCTGAGGTAATACCCCCTGGGCAGGGTCTGGCCCGGGCTGTCATCCGGTCCGCTGCTGGATTGCAATGCCTTTGAATCACGGGCCTTGGGCCGAATCTGGAGATATTGCCCATAGCGGGAGGTCAGTTTGTCCAACTCACCCTCGCGAATCATCCCGGTCAATTCCTCCCAGTCCTGCTGCAGTATTTTGTCCTGAGCCACATCCGGATGCCAGAAAATCGGTGAACCAATACGTCGCTGAGCAAGCGGAATCTCCGGGGCGGCTTCGACCGGAATCCACAAGACCCGGGCCAGCTTGTGCCAAACCCGGCTTTGTTTCCATGAAGATTTCAAATCGTTTTGTGGCGCGACGGTACAGACATAGGTGGATTCCCGGGGGTGCCCCGGTCTATCAAGGGGCAGAGTTTTCAACTCGATCCCCAGCGCGGGAAAGTCAGGACCGGCATGAGTACTACAGGCTCCGGCTAGGGCCAGCTCGATCAACTGGCCAACCAAACCCTTGGCCTGTTTCATGGAAGCCGGCATTGTCAGCCCCGTCTGTAGGGCGACCTTACCCAGGGTCTTGCCGGCAAGTGCGGAAGCCCGTTCCATAAGTTCAGCTTCTGTGAGAGGTATCATGGTTTCAGGCGGCGGCATTGCTTTTATCAAGATGGCTTTCAATGGAATTGGTCAGGCATTCAAACTTCAAAGGATCTTTAATCAGATTGTTTTCCCGGTCAGTGATGAAGAATATGTCTTCTGCCCGGGCACCATAGGTCGCAATCTTTGCACCCTGTAATCTGATGCCACAAAAATCCATAGCCATACCGATTTTTGATAACAGCCCGGGTTGATCCAACGTGGTAACTTCCATAATGTTACGATTGTTGTTTTCATCCCGCGTGAAACTCACTCTTGTTGGCACATTAAAGTGGTCAAGTTTACACGAGCGGCGCCTGTGAGTTCGGGGAGGAAGCTTATCCCTGCTGGTCAAGGCTGTCCTGGTTTTCTCAATGATTTCATTAATACGTTCCTTGCCGCTTACCTCCTCTCCAGATTGCTCAAGTATGATGTAGGAATCAAACACATAATCATTTTTTGAGGTAATGATACGGGCATCAACCACATTCAGTCCAAGTCGATTTAATACCTGGGTAGTGGTAGAGAAGATTCCGTCACGATTTTTCATATATATAAAAAGCTCAGAGCCACCTCTCGCTGATTTTTCACGCACCAGTACTTTTGGTGTTTTTGAGGCAAGGTCCTTGTATAACGAATTATAATGCCAGGCAATTTCACCTGCAGAATATCGCAGGAAATAATCTTCACCCAACTGTTTCCAGAATTTTTTGTAATCATCTTTTGCCGTTATCCTTGGTCCAAGAAGTTCTTCAGATTCCTTCTTGGTATCACTGATAAGAGCCCGCTTGTTAATTGGATTTTCAATCCCGCGTCGCAATGCCAGTAGTGTCTTTTGATATAGTTCGGCCAGCAGACCCTCTTTCCAGTTATTCCATAAATCGGGATTGGTTGACTTGATGTCGCCGACAGTAAGCAGGTAGAGATAATTCAGGTGGTTTTGATCGGCAACAGTTTCAGCAAACGTGTTGATAACTTCCGGGTCACTGATGTCCATGCGTTGGGCCGTCTTTGACATATAAAGATGCTTTTCCACCAGCCAGGCAACCAGTTTGGCATCATATTCGCTCATGCCATGATGTTTGCAGAATCGATAGGCTTCATTCGATCCAAGTTCCGAATGATCACCGCCACGGCCCTTGGCTATATCATGAAACAGGCCGGCAAGATAAAGAATCTCCCGTTTCGGTAGCAGGGAATGGATAATATGATAGTTGGCGTTATCCTGTCCGTCTTCTATTCCCATCAAGCGCAGATTCTTGACTACAAATAGAATATGCTCATCTACTGTGTAAACATGAAAGAGATCAAACTGCATAAGCCCTTCGATCTTGTCAAAGGCAGGCAAATATCGGCTTAACAGTCCATATCGATGCATGCGTCTCAGCTCATGACCAACCTGCCTGGGCTGCTTGATAATTTCCATGAACAGAGCACGGTTCCTGAGATCGTCTCTGAATTTTTTATTTATACGATCTGCATTTTGACGGATAAGGCGTATGGTGCTTGCCCTGACACCCTTGATTTCCGGATTCAGCTGTTTCAAAAGAAAAATTTCCAGCAAGGCAAACGGGTACCGACTAAATACGTTTTTATTTTTGACTTCGAGAAAATCATTCCTGATTTGAAAACGTTTATTCAATGGTTTGATTTTTTCACGTCGTCTGGCATATATAATGACCTCCTGAAAATGCTGCAGCAACATTTCATTCAGCATATTGAGTTCCCGAACTGTCCGGTAATACATTTTCATGAATTGTTCCACACCGCTGTTATCCGAAGCCCTAAAATCGAACTGTTCCGCTACTGCGCGCTGATGATCAAATAACAATCTATCTTCGCGCCGTCTGGTGATGAGATGCAGACCGTAACGTATGCGCCAGAGCATTAACTGTCCTGTATGAAGTATGCTCCACTCTTCACGCGTGAGAAAATTATGGTCGATTAATTCTCTTAGAGTTTTTGTTCTGAAATGCCGTTTTGCTATCCAGCCAATCATCTGAATATCTCGCATACCTCCAGGACATTCTTTTATATTTGGTTCGAGCTTATGTTCTGAACCATCGTATTTTTTATGGCGGGCCTGTTGTTCTTTCAGTTTGACTTGGAAAAATTTTTTTGTGGGCCAGATCTTTCCCGGACCGGTTAAATGACACATGTCGTTATAAAGATCCTGGTTACCGACTATTAAGCGTGACTCAATCAGGTTGGTAGCAACAGTAATATCAAGTTTTGCCTCTCTTATACATTCTCTTACGCTACGTACACTGTGGCCGACTTCTAGCCCCATATCCCAGAGGAATGTCAGGTATTTTTCGACGTGGATGAGTGATGAGGAACGGATACGGGGTTTCTTGAGAATCATCAGGTCAATATCCGAGCAGGGATGTAGTTCCCCACGGCCGTATCCTCCCACGGCAATCAGCGCCAGGTTATCTGTGGTCATAAACTGTGACCACGCATGGATAAGGAGTTGGTCAACCAGCCAGGCACGACCGTTCACCAGGCCCTCAATAGGTTCACCAGCCAGGAAAGACTCGTTGAGAAATTGCTGGCCTGCTTGCAATGCCTCTTTAAAAACAACTAATGGTTTATCCGAGGCTTCCAATGATTTCCGGAATTCTTTTACATCAAAAAGTCCGGGGTAGGTTTTGACTTCAGCATGCATGGCCTAGAACGTTTCTTCGGGTCGCCGGGTTAAAACTTCATGACCACTTTTGGTAACAAGAATTGTATGTTCCCATTGCGCTGACAGGCTGCGGTCCTTGGTCACTACCGTCCAGTCATCGTTAAGCAGTTTGACATGCCGTTTACCGGCGTTAATCATCGGTTCGATAGTAAAGGTCATCCCTTCTTCCAGTTCCATCCCTGAATTTGGTTCCCCGTAGTGCAGCACTTGCGGGTCCTCGTGGAATTCCCGACCAATGCCATGACCACAGTATTCACGAACCACTGAATAATTTCGCGATTCCGCATGTTGCTGTATGGTATGGCCAATATCACCAAGACGAATACCGGGCTTGACCATCTCGATACCGAGGTGCATGCATTCATAGGTGGTCTCAACCAGTCGTTTGGCAAGGATGGAGGGTTCACCAACATAGAACATCTTGCTGGTGTCACCATGATATTCATCCTTGATGACAGTGATATCAATGTTGATGATATCTCCATCCTTCAGTTTCTTGTCACTTGGGATACCATGGCAAACCACGTGGTTGACCGATGTGCAGATGGATTTGGGAAACCCGCGGTAATTCAGTGGCGCCGGTACGGCCTTGAGCTCATTCATAATGTAGTCGTGACAAAGCTGGTTCAGCGCATCTGTCGTCATGCCCGCAGTGACATGAGGTTCAATGAATTGCAGTACTTGTGCGGCAAGCTGCCCTGCAACCCGCATTTTTTCTATTTCTGCGGCAGTTTTGATGGTGACGGTCATTCAATTTCCCGGATATTTGCTGCTAAGCGATTGTTATGCCAAGGCTTATGTGGTATAAAGCGCCCGCAGTTTATCAAACTAACGACACACGCGCACTGAAACCGAGTAATGGGTGCCTGATCAGCCATGGCTGCCGGGTTATTGCAAGGGGTGCGCGGAGGCTTAACCCCAGGAGAAAACAAGTATGTCTGATGTCAGCATGAGAGAAATGCTGGAGGCCGGCGTGCACTTTGGCCACCAGTCCCGTTTCTGGAACCCGAAAATGTCCCCCTTTCTGTTCGGGCAGAGAAACAAGATCCACATAATTAATCTAGAAAAAACCCTGCCACTCTATAACGATGCCGTGAATTTCATTGGCAAGCTCGCTGCGAAGCGCAAGAAGATACTCTTCGTAGGAACCAAGCGCGCTGCCCAGAATATCATCAGGGAGGAAGCCGAGCGTTGTGAGATGCCCTATATTAATCGCCGCTGGCTGGGTGGTTTGCTCACCAATTTCAAGACGGTCAAGCAGTCAATCAATCGCTTGAAGGAACTAGAGTCCCAGCAGGATGATGGCTCTATGGAACGACTGGGCAAGAAAGACCAGTTAATCCTGCGCCGTGAACTCGAAAAGCTTGAGCGTACCCTGTCCGGGATCAAGGATATGGGCGGTCTACCGGATGTACTGTTCGTGATTGACGTTGGCTATGAGTACATTGCTGTCAAGGAAGCACGTAAACTGGGTATCCCTGTGGTCGGTGTGGTTGACAGTAACAATAGTCCGGACGGAATTGATTATATTATCCCGGGTAATGATGACGCAATTCGTTCAATACGACTCTATTGCAAGGGCATTGCCGATGCCATTATCGAGGGTAGGCAGTCGGTAGCGCATATAGCCGTAGGTGAGGGTGATGAGTTTGTTGAACTTGACGAATCCGGTGAACCTGTTGTTAAGGAAACTGAAGAGAAAGCCACTATTTCAAAGATCAAAGTCAAGAAAAAAGTTGCCAGCAAAGTAGTTAAGGAAACAGCAGGTGTATCAGCAGAAGAAGTGACAACGGAAAATCCTGACATTGAAGAAAAAGCTGATGCTGGAGAAAAGGACGAACCAGAAAAAAGCACCAAGACTGCAGTAACCAAAAAGAAGGTGACCAAGAAAAAAACCACGAAGAAGAAAGTTGCCAAGAAAAAGAAGAAAGTTGCCAGGAAAAAAGCATCTTGAACTAATGGTCTAACATATATGACAGATTTAATGAGGTAATCTGGAAATGCAAATAACAGCTGGAATGGTAAAAGAACTTCGCGAGCTTACTGGCGCGGGCATGATGGATTGCAAGCAGGCCCTGAAAGATTCCAATGGGGATATTGATGCAGCTATAGAAGCCATGCGCAAATCAGGGATTGCCAAGGCTGCAAAAAAATCAGGGCGTATTGCAGCAGAGGGTAATATTGTCATCAAACAGGATGCAGATGGTAATACGGTCATTCTTGAAGTAAATTCCGAAACCGATTTCGTAGCCAAGGATGAAAATTTTGTATCGTTCTGTGATTCTGTAGCCGAAATCATCCTGGCGGAAAAACCGGAAGACATCGAGGCATTAAATAACATTAAACTGTCCTCTGGCATATCCGTTGAGGAAACAAGACAACATTTGGTAGCGAAAATTGGTGAAAACATCAATGTCAGACGTTTTGTCATGTATAAGGCTGAGGGAGACTCGCTCGGCATTTATCTGCATGGTACACGTATCGGGGTTGTGGTGGATATGACGGGTGGTAGTGAGGATCTTGCCCGTGATATTGCAATGCATGTTGCCGGGCATCAGCCCCCACCGGTTTGTGTTTCTGATGATCAGATACCGGCAGAGACCCTAGATAAAGAGAAGGAAATTTTTGTGGCACAGGCCCGCGAAAGCGGTAAACCGGACGATATCATTGAGAAAATGGTGAGCGGTCGTGTGGCAAAATTCAAAAAAGAAATTACCTTGCTTGGCCAGCCTTTTGTAAAGGATCCCGATATAACGGTTGAAAAGCTACTTACATCTGCTGGAGCCAGCGTCAACTGGTTTATACGCTATGAAGTTGGCGAAGGTTTGGAAAAGCGCAGCGATAATTTTGCCGAAGAAGTTATGGCCCAGGCCAAGGGAGAATAAAAACATTGTCCAGCCCGTCAACAAAGATTAAATACCGGCGGGTTCTTCTAAAACTCAGCGGTGAAGCATTGATGGGTGACAGTGCTTACGGTATTGACCCCGCGGTTATCAGGCGTATTGCCGGTGAAATCCTCGAGTTATGCAAGGCCAGTGTTGAAGTGGCTATTGTGATAGGCGGTGGTAATATTTTCAGGGGGGCAGGTTTGTCAGCGGCGGGCATTGACCGGGTGACTGCAGACCATATGGGTATGCTGGCCACTATCATGAATGCGCTGGCCATGCAGGATGCCCTTGAGCAACTGGGCCTGCATGCCCGCGTGATGTCTGCTATCAAGATCAACCAGATTTGCGAGGACTATATCCGTCGTCGTGCCATCCGGCATCTCGAAAAGGGGCGCGTTATCATATTCGCAGCCGGGACCGGCAACCCGTTTTTTACCACTGATTCTGCCGCCAGTCTCAGAGCGATTGAAGTTGCTGCTGATCTGCTTATCAAAGCTACCAAGGTTGATGGCGTCTATACAGATGATCCGGTTAAAAATAAATCCGCAAAACGTTACGCCAAGTTGAACTATGATGAAGTAATAGAACAGAAACTGGATGTGATGGACGCAACTGCTGTGGTGCTCTGCAGGGAAAATAATATGCCCTTGCGGGTACTGGATATGACCCATCCTGGTTCGCTGATGCGGGCGGTTTGTGGTGAAGATGAAGGAACACTGGTTGCTGCCAATGAATAGAGAGAAGAGTCATGATAGAAGACATTATTAAAGATGCTGATAGTCGTATGATCAAAAGCGTAGACGCAATGAAAGTGGAAATGAGCAAGGTCAGAACGGGACGGGCAAATGCAAATTTGTTAGACCACGTTACCGTTGATTATTACGGTAGTGAAGTCCCAATTAGTCAGGTCGGAAATATCAGTGCACAAGATGCCAGGACACTTGTTATAAGTGTGTGGGATAAAAGTGCGATTGCAAGTGTCGAGAAAGCCATAATGCACTCAGATCTGGGCCTGAATCCACAAACAGCAGGGGAAGTCATTCGTGTGCCATTGCCACCGTTGACAGAAGAACGACGAAAGGAACTTATTAAGGTCGTGCGTGCAGAGGCAGAAAAAGCCAAAGTTGCTATCCGAAATATCAGGCGTGATGCCAATCAATCTTTCAAAGATCTGATTAAGGAGAAGAGTATTTCAGAAGATGATGAGCATCGTGCCGAAGAAAGAATACAAAAAATCACTGATAATCATGTCATGGAAATTGACAATCTTCTTGAAGCCAAGGAAAAAGAAATGATGGAAATCTGATCACAGGTTATTCATTTCCCGGTTGGATAATAAATGTCAAACATTCCTCATGAAAATCAACCCGGGCATGTTGTTATTATCATGGACGGTAACGGGCGCTGGGCAAAACGACGGGGACTTCCACGCATAGCAGGCCATAAGGCAGGCATTGACTCTCTAAGAAAAATCGTCCAACAGTGTGTCAGGAGAGAAATCCCGGCCCTGACAGTTTATGCATTCAGCAGTGAAAACTGGAAGCGTCCAGAAAATGAAGTCAATCTGCTGTTAAAACTCTTCATCAGTTCTCTGGAAAGGGAGATCAGGAATTTGCATGATAATAATGTCAGGCTGGGATTCATTGGCGACTGCACTGCCTTTCCGGAGTTATTACAAAATTCTATTTCATCTGCCCATGAATTGACGCGAAATAATACCGGTCTGATGTTTAATGTGGCTATCAATTATGGCGGCCGTTGGGATATAACCGAGGCTGTCAGGAAAATAGTGATAGATATCTATACCGGGAAAATAAGCATTGATGATATCAGCGAAGAAACTCTCGGCTCCAGAATTTGCTTGTCTGAGCTACCCTCTCCGGATCTATTTATTCGTACTGGTGGTGAAATGCGTGTGAGTAATTTTTTGCTTTGGCAAATTGCCTACACCGAATTGTATTTTTGTGACTCACTGTGGCCAGATTTTGACGAAACAGAATTTGAAAAAGCGTTACGCTGGTATGCAGGCAGAGAGAGACGCTTCGGGAGTATCAGTGAACAGGTGAATCATGCCGGCCGGAATTGAAAAACGGATTATTACTGCTTTACTGCTTGGGCTGATTGTTGTCGGCACAATTATTACAGGCTCAAGCCAACTATTTACATTATTAATGCTGACATTTGTTGCAATTGCTGCCTGGGAATGGCTTGGATTAAGTCAATTGCATCTGAAAAAACCTGCAATCACATACTTGGTAAGCCTTTCCGCCTTGATCTGTGTCTACTATATTCTTGATGCGCTTAAGCAACCATTATTAATTACAATTGCTGCCATATTAATCTGGAGCCTGGCTTTTGCTGTAATTCTGGCATACCAACACGGGAAAACATTTTCTATTACAAAAAAATATAAGCTCATCATCGGCCTGGTCATGCTAGCCATTGCCTGGAACAGTCTTACGATGTTATATAAGGCTAATAATGGTAGAGAATTGGTTCTTCTGCTGTTTATCCTAATATGGACGGTTGACAGCAGTGCCTATTTTATAGGCACATATTTTGGAAAACACCGTCTTTCGAGTCGTGTCAGCCCAGCCAAAAGCTGGGAAGGTTTTTTGGGAAGCTTGTTGGTCACCATTTTGCTGGCAGTTACTTATTCTGTTTACGCCAGTATCGATAAAATCAGTTATCAGATTATTTTGATTGTCATATTTCTCGTCACTGCTGCATTTTCTGCAATTGGTGATCTTTTTATCAGCGTTATGAAACGCGATGCCCATATGAAAGACACCGGTTCAATCCTGCCTGGACATGGTGGCATACTGGACAGGATAGATAGTCTAATTGCAGCAGCCCCGGTGTATGCCGGGAGTTTCTTTCTTATTGGAGACAGATATTGAAAGGCATCACCATCCTTGGTTCAACTGGTAGTATTGGCCTGAGTACACTGGATGTACTGACTCGGCACCAGGATAAATTCAGGGTTGTCGCACTCACTGCCAATTCCAATGTCGAATTACTGGTTAAACAATGTAAACAGTGGCAACCTGAGTATGCCGTAATGGCAAACACAGAACATGCTGAGATGCTCAGCAAACATTTACGAAAAAACGCACCGGATACAACCGTTTTGGCCGGGGAAGAAGGTCTGGAAAAGGTTTCACAGCTTGAAGAAGTCGACTATGTGATGGCTGCGATAGTCGGAGCTGCCGGCTTGTTGCCGACACTGGCGGCTGCCAGAGCAGGCAAGCGGGTATTGTTGGCTAATAAGGAAGCACTAGTGATGTCAGGGCAGCTATTTATTGACGCAATTCGGGAAAACAATGCTGAATTATTGCCAATCGACAGTGAACATAATGCCATTTTTCAGTGTTTACCTCATGATGTTTCAGCAGGACTGGCATCCAGTGGTGTCACCCAGATCCTGTTGACGGCATCCGGAGGACCATTCAGGACAATTTCCCTAGAGGAGCTGGAACATATGACCCCGGACCAGGCGTGTGCCCACCCGAACTGGTCCATGGGCCGCAAGATTTCTGTTGATTCTGCGACAATGATGAATAAGGGACTGGAAGTTATTGAGGCTTGCTGGTTGTTTAATACTTCAGCGGATCAGATACAGGTGGTAATTCATCCCCAGAGTGTCATTCACTCACTGGTCCAGTATGCCGATGGATCCGTGTTGGCACAGTTGGGTAATCCGGACATGCGTACCCCGATAGCACATGCCCTGGCCTGGCCGGATAGATTTGATGCCGGCGTTGAACCTCTGGATCTGTTTAAAGTTGCACACCTGGATTTTGAATCACCGGACTATAATCGTTTTCCTTGTCTGCGTCTGGCTAAGCATGCCGTCAGTCTGGGGGGCACGAGTACGGCGATTCTTAATGCTGCCAATGAGGTCGCGGTTGAGAGTTTCCTTAATAATGAAATCCGGTTTACAGACATTGCCCGGGTTGTGGAACATGCCCTTGAGAATATTGATGGACATGATCCCAGCACCCTCGACATCATATTGAAAGATGACGCCGACACACGCGATATATCGAGACAGTATATAAGGAGACTGGCCGCCTAATGGATATTCTGCAGCATATTCTGGCTTTTATCATTGCCCTGGGAGTATTGATTACCTTCCACGAATTCGGGCATTTTTGGGTCGCCAGAAAATTCGATGTCAAGATACTGAGGTTCTCCATCGGTTTCGGTAAACCAATCTGGAAAAAGTATATTGGTGAAGATAATACGGAACTGGTTATTGCCGCATTGCCACTTGGCGGTTATGTGAAAATGCTGGATGAGAGGGAAAGCCCTGTTCAGGCGAATGAACAGCACCGCGCCTTCAACAGGAAACCCTTGTCCCAACGGACTGCTATTGTTGCAGCCGGGCCTTTATTTAATTTCCTGTTTGCTATCCTGGCATACTGGTTGATGTATATGGTGGGTCTAACCGGCCTGCAGCCACTTGTTGGCGAAGTTAAGCAGGCGTCCATAGCCCAGGATGCAGGAATACAGGTTGGCGACAAAATCATTGCCGTAGATACAAAACAAACAGCCACCTGGACGATGGTCGTGGATAATCTTATTGGTCATGTGGTTGCAGGAAATAAGGTCAGGTTGACGTTATCACAGGACACACGGGGTGAGCGGGATGTTTATCTCGATCTCCAGGAAATATCCATCGATGATCTTGCAGAGAGCGGATTGCTCGAACGACTCGGAATTACTCCGAAACAGTTTATAGTTCCAGCCGTAATTGGTGAGGTGCATGCTGGTCTTCCGGCTGACAGGGCCGGATTGAAACCGGGTGATCAAATCCGTCAGGTCAATGGAGAACCGATTGACGGTTGGCGAGAGTGGGTTGAATTTATAAGAGAAAACCCGGAACAGATTCTAAACATCAAAATCCAGCGTAACGGCAATATTAAAAATCTACAACTTCGTCCGGAGAGTAAAACAACAGAAAGTGGCAACGTCATAGGTTTTATTGGCGCAGCCAATGAGCCGCCGGATCTACTGTTTGCCAAAGAAGCCTATGCTCCTATCGCAGCATTCACCAAAGCCATTCAGAGAACACTGGATATGTCATGGTTAACCCTGCAGTTGTTGGGTAAAATGCTGACAGGGGAAGCATCATATAAGAACCTGAGTGGCCCAATCAGTATCGCCCAGTATGCAGGGGACTCTGCTAAAAGCGGTCTGGCCACATTCCTCTGGTTTCTTGGCATCGTCAGTATCAGTCTGGGAGTTTTGAATTTATTGCCCATACCACTGCTGGATGGCGGACATTTGCTTTACTACCTGATTGAATTTCTGACACGCAAGCCGGTATCTGAATCGGTTCAATTACTGGGCCAGCAAATCGGGCTTTTTATCCTGCTTGCATTGATGATACTGGTTTTTTATAACGATATAGTCCGTATTACAGGATAACTTTGCCATACAAGAACAATTATAAGCATGTCAAGAATTCTCGGATATTGTCTCTGTTCCTTAGTCATACTATTGATAAGTATTCCAGTTGACGCCGCGGAGGAATTTGTAATTGAAGACATTCGGGTTGAAGGCTTGCAGAGGCTCACACCTGGTACTGTTTTTAATTATCTTCCTATGAAAGTCGGTGATACCTTTGATGATGCGCGTTCAGCCGAAGCAGTACGTGCATTATTCAAGACTGGCTTCTTTAATGACGTGAGACTTGAAAGAGAAGGCAATGTCCTGGTATTTATCATTGAAGAACGGCCCACAATTTCATCGATCACGATAACAGGAAACGAGGACGTTCAGTCAGAAGATCTAATCGACGCCTTGCGTCAGATCGGTGTGGCGGAAGGACGTATACTCAATCAGTCACAGCTTGACAAACTTGAGCTGGAACTCAGGCGTCAATATTTCTCCCTGGGTAAATATGCCGTCAAAATAAATACCATCATAACACCGCTGGAAAATAACCGCGTGGATATAAGAATTGAAGTATCCGAAGGTCTGGCCGCCAAAATACAGAGGATTAATATTGTTGGTAATAAGTCTTTTGATGACGATGAATTGCTGGATGAATTCCAGTTATCTACGACAACCATGTTTTCTTTCTTTACGAAAAATGATCAATATTCCAGGGAAAAGCTCTCTGCAGACCTGGAATCATTACGCTCTTTTTATCTGGATAGGGGATATATCAATATGTCGATTGATTCCACCCAGGTATCAATCACTCCGGATAACAAGAATATTTATATCACTATTAATATTACCGAAGATGTGCAGTACACGGTGGCGGATGTAAAGCTGGCGGGAGAATTTATTATTCCTCCTGAAAGGTTGTTTGATGCAATTTCGGTCCAGCGAGGTGAATTATTCTCGAGATCGAATTTGTCTGAAACATCAGAAGCCATTACAAAAAAGTTGGGCGGTGAAGGATATGCCTTCGCAAATGTCAACGCGATACCCGATATCAATAAGGAAGACAAGACCGTATCGATTACCTTCTTTATCGATCCAGGCAAACGAGTCTATGTCAGGCGAATCAACTTCGCTGGTAACACCAAGACACGTGATGAAGTCTTGAGGCGTGAGATGCGCCAGGCCGAGGGTGGATGGGCATCGACAGGCAAGATTGAGCGAGGGAAGGTCCGGTTACAACGCCTGGGATATTTCAGTGAGGTCAATGTGGAAACGCCGGCAGTACCCGGAACGGCTGATCAGATTGATGTCGATTATACAGTCACCGAGACCCCCTCTGGCCAGTTTAGTGTTGGTATAGGTTATTCCCAAACTGGCGGCATTATCTTCTCAGGCAGTGTCATCCAGAATAACTTTCTGGGTAGTGGTAAAAGGATGGGGGTTACAGTGAACACCAGTGATTTTAACCGTATAGTAAGTCTTCAATATAGAAATCCCTACTGGACGATCAATGGCATTAGTCGAGGGTTTTCTGGTTTTTATCGTGAGACGCAGGCGATCGATGCCAACTTGACTTCATATAACTCTGATTCTTTTGGCGGCGGTATCAATTTTGGTATTCCATTGACGGAATTCAATTCGTTTTTTACCGCATTCAATTATGAAAATACCAAAATTGACACGGACGAAAACTCGGCGCAAGTGGTACGTGATTTTGTTGCAGCTAATGGCGATAGGTATGATATTTTCAAGCTCACTGGCTCGTTCACTTATGACACCAGGAACGATGCGTTCTTCCCTGATAATGGTGTTCTGCATTCTATTACGGCAGGTGTGTCATTACCGCTGCTCTCCAGTTCTCTGGAATTTTACACGGTAGAATACCGGACAGCGGTATATTTCGGTTTTTTTGAAGATTATATTTTCTCATTGCGTGGTAATTTCGGTTATGGCGATGGTTATGCTGACACAACGGAACTGCCTTTCTTCGAGAATTTCTATGCCGGCGGTACCCGGTCGGTTCGAGGTTATGAGGACAATACTCTTGGACCCCAGGACGAATTTGACCGACCTCTGGGTGGTAATGTTAAGCTCGTAGGCAATGCGGAGTTGGTATTGCCCGTGCCATTTCTCAAGGATAACAAATCACTAAGGATTTCCGGATTCTTCGATGCCGGTAATGTCTATGCCAGTAACGAAGATATCGACCTGGGGGAATTACGCTACACAACCGGTTTGAGTGGTATTTGGGTATCACCTTTTGGTATCATAAGCGTCAGCTACGGTTTTCCAATTAATGATCAACCGGGTGACCGGACCCAGCCGTTCCAGTTCACTTTTGGTTCAACATTCTAGACAGGTATGGAGTCTAAATGAACAAAATTAAAAACTCTGTGGGAATAATCTCTCTGATTTGTCTCGGATTAAGTTTCCAGTCTGTATCAGCAGAGGATTATAAGCTGGGCGCGGTTAATGCCTTAAAGGTGCTTGAACAATCTCCGCAGGCAGAAACTGCCAGACAGGCTATCGAAAAAGAGTTTGCACCCCGTGACAAGGAATTGGTGGCAAAGCAAAAACAATTGAAAGCTCTGGAAGATAAGTTTGCCAAAGATGGGGCGATCATGAGCGAAAGTGAGAGGTCCAAGCTCGAGCGCGATATCATTAACCAGAAACGTGAAGTCACACGTGAACAGGATGAATTCAGGGAGGATTTCAATTTCAGACGCAATGAGGAATTCGCAAAGATACAGAAAGATATTCTTAATGCTATACAAAAGGTTGCCAAGGAAAATAATTATGATGTGGTATTGAGTGATGGTGTCATCTATGCCAGTCCAAAAGTGGATATCAGTGATCTGGTCATTGAATATCTCAAGAAGAGCCAGTAAGCACTATAGGGAAACAACAACACACTGAATATGTCAATATTCTATGACGCTGAAACTTGGGGACATTGCTGAAAAAATCAGCGCAAGGTTGCATGGTAAGCCCCAGCGTCAAATTCACTCAATTGGAACCCTGGACAAGGCCGGGCAGGGTGAAATCAGTTTCTTTTCCAACAGGCGTTATCTCTCTCAACTGAAAACCACTTCTGCTTCGGCTGTTATTTTGACGGAAGAAGACAGGCAGTACTGCCCTGTTGATGCGCTTGTTGTTGATGATCCCTACCTGAGTTATGCCAGACTGGCAAATATACTTTATCCGGCAATCAAAGCCATACCCGGTATACATCCTACAGCCCAGGTTGATAAATCTGCCAATGTAGATCCAGGATGTGAAATTGGCGCAAATGTATTTATTGGTAAAGATACGATAATTGCTGAAAATTCGATCATCTTTCCCGGTGTGGTTATTGGAGATAATGTAAGAATTGGTAAAAATTGCAGGATCTATCCTAACGCTGTGATTTACCAAGGTGTTATATTGGGAGACGCTGTAACTCTACATTCAGGAGTGATAATTGGTGCCGATGGTTTTGGTATTGCCAACGATCATGGTCAATGGCTCAAAATACCCCAGTTGGGCAGTGTAGAAATTGGAAACAATGTCGAAGTAGGATCAAATACCACTATTGACAGAGGAGCTATTGAAAATACGACTATTGCTGATGGTGTAAAGATTGATAACCAGGTTCAAATAGGGCATAACGTCATTATAGGGAAGGATACAGCAATAGCTGGCTGTGTTGCGATTGCCGGCAGCACCCGTATAGGTGAGCGTTGTATGATCGGAGGCGCCAGCGGGATAAGTGGTCATATCGATATATGTAATGATGTCATACTGATGGCCATGTCTGGAGTTAATAATTCTATCAAAGAAGCTGGAATTTATGCTTCAGGATTGCCTGTGATGGATGTAAAATCCTGGAGGAAAAACGTGGTCAGTTTCAAACAATTATATAATTTCAGTACCCGCCTCAGAAGGCTGGAAGATAACTCCGATAGTGACGATTGAAATCATGAACAAGATGACAATAGAGGAAATCAGGAAACACTTACCTCATCGGTACCCTTTCCTCTTAATTGATGCCGTTACATCGTATGAACCAGAAAAATCCCTCACGGCCATTAAAAATGTCACTATTAATGAACCATTTTTCCAGGGGCATTTTCCAATTAAGCCAATCATGCCAGGTGTTCTGATCATTGAGGCGATGGCACAGGCAGCAGCCTTGCTTGGCTGTGTGTCGAGGCCAGCAGTAAAAGAGAGCACACTTTATTACCTTGTCGGTATAGATAATACCCGTTTCAGAAAAACTGTCGGTCCAGGTGATCAGCTGGTGCTGGAAGTCAATTTTGAAAAAGAGCGCAGGAATATATGGAAATTTAATGCGAAGGCAACAGTTAATTCCCAGATCGTGGCAATGTCTGATCTGTTAACTACCGTGATGGAACCAGATTCTTGATCCATCCGACTGCAATCATAGACGCATCAGCCCGAATCAGTGACAGCATATCCATCGGGCCATATGCTGTCATTGGTCCTGAAGTAACCATTGATGATAATACCAAAATCGGCTCTCATGTTGTTATCAAGGGTCCAGCACATATTGGTAAAAAAAATCGAATTTTCCAGTTTTCCTCTATTGGCGAAGATCCACAGGACAAAAAATTTAAAAATGATAAAAATTCCGTTCTTGTAATAGGTGATAACAATATAATCAGAGAATATTGCACTATCAATAGAGGCACTGATCATGGCGGAGGAAAAACCATCCTCGGTAATGATAACTGGATCATGGCCTATGTACATATTGCCCATGATTGCTTGATTGGTAATAGAAATACATTTGCCAATAATACGACGCTGGCCGGACATGTGATTGTTGATGACAACGTAATATTCGGGGGTTTTACAGGCATTCATCAATTTTGTCATATCGGTTCTCACAGTTTTACCGCTATTTCTTCAGTAGTCGTCAAGGATGTGCCACCTTTTTTGATGATATCCGGTAATACGGCCAGTCCAAATGGTCTGAACAGGGAAGGATTAAAGAGACACGGATACAGTAGCGACACTATCAATCTGTTAAAGAAAGCCTATAAAATTGTCTACCGGGAAGGTCTGACTACTCATGATGCACTAGAGAAACTTAAACCTTTGGCAGAATCTTCGGACGAACTCAGGAAATTTTCAGATTTTATTTCTAATTCCAGCCGGGGAATTGTGCGATAGGCATGAATTATTTCCCCTGAAGTTTTGATGTAGGTTTTCACTCATGCCACGTATCGGAATAGTTGCGGGTGAGGTGTCGGGCGATCAACTGGCAACTGATCTGGTTATCTCTCTCAGACGCCAGGTTCCGGATCTGGAAGTTGTCGGAATCGGCGGGTCAGGGCTTGCCAGGGCCGGGTGCCATATCCTTTATCCTATGGAAAAATTGTCAGTCATGGGTATTTCCGAGGTGTTTCCCCGGATTATTGAACTCCTGAAGATTCGTAGACAAACCAGGGACTATTTCCTGGAGAATCCACCGGACGTTTTCATTGGAGTTGATGCGCCGGATTTTAACTTCCGCCTAGAAAAGCAGTTAAAAAAAGCAGGTATTAAGACAATACATTATGTCAGCCCGTCCATCTGGGCCTGGCGGGAATATCGACTCAAGTTTATCGCCAATTGCATTGATAAAATGTTAACGCTTTATCCCTTCGAGCCGCCTTATTACGAGAAATACAATATCCCTGCTGCGTTTGTTGGACATCCTCTGGCTAGCAAGATACCTATAAAAACAGACAAGCTGGCGGCCAGGAAGCGCCTCATGTTACCGGTTGACAAAAGAATCATCGCCTTTTTACCTGGCAGTAGGCAAAGTGAAATTAAACGAATGCTTCCTTCTTTTCTGGATTCACTTTCCTGGTGTCACCGAAAAGACAATGCTCTGGAATTTATTACAAACCTGGCCAGTGATTGGGCCGATCAATATGTTAGAAAGCAGGTTAAGCAAAGGAATCCGGCTCTGAGCGTCAAATATTTTCGGGAACAATCACTTGACGTCATGGAAGCCTCAGATGTTGTGTTGCTTGCCTCGGGTACTGCCGCGCTGGAAGCGATGCTATTAAAGCGGCCAATGGTAGTGGCCTATCGGGTAAACTGGCTGACCTATCAAATAGCCAAGCGTATGATCAGATTGCCTTATGTCTCATTACCAAATGTAATTGCTGGAAAACCATTTGTACCCGAATTACTCCAGCATGATTGTATAGCTGAAAAAATTGGTCCTGAAATAATGAATTGGTTGAATGATCAGGTAAGAGTTGAATCCCAGGTTAAAATCTTTGAAAAATTACATTCAAATATCAGGGTAGAATCAAGTCAAGTGCTCACAGAAGAAATACTGGGTGTGATGAATGCATAGTACCGGGGACGATATATTTTTTAATAATCCGGATCTGGTCATTGCCGGGGTTGATGAAGTCGGTCGTGGTCCACTTGCGGGACCGGTCATAGCGGCCGCCGTAATCCTTGACCCGAATAACCCGATTCCCGGGATCTGTGATTCCAAGAAAATTTCAGCTCAGAAAAGAAACTTACTTTATGATTTAATTTTATCAAAAGCGCTTGCCTGGGCAATTGCCCGGGCTGAGGTGGAAGAGATTGATCAAATTAATATTCTTCAAGCCAGCCTTTTGGCAATGCAGCGGGCCATTCAATCACTCGAGATGGCTCCGGACCAGGTTTTGGTAGATGGGAATATATGTCCGGAAACAGAATATCCGATCGACGCTATAATTAAAGGGGACAATATAGTCCCGGCTATTTCAGCTGCATCTATCATTGCCAAGGTTACGCGGGATCGTGAAATGGCGGAATTCGAAAGTCTCTATCCTGGTTATGGTTTTGCTAGACACAAAGGTTATCCCACCAGGGAGCATCTGGCATCTCTCGACAAGCTTGGTATTTGCGCTATTCACAGGCGTTCATTTGGCCCGGTAAAAAGTCGGATCTGAAATATTTTTTGTAGATATATGGCGAAGCTGTCAACGTTTGTTCATCTTAATGTTCATACTGACTATTCGATAGTTGATGGATTATTGCACGTCAGCCAGATAGCTGAATCAGTATCAGCACTGGGCATGCCTGCTATTGCGATTACCGAGTCTAATAATCTTTTCTCTGCCGTTAAATTTTACAAGGAATCAGAAAATTACGGTGTAAAACCTATTATCGGGGCAGAAATAAATATCGCTGACCCGGTATCAATTTCTGAGACTTCTCGCATCACGCTTCTTTGCAAGGATATTAACGGTTACAGGAACCTCACAAAATTGATAACCCGTGCCTATACTGAAGGGCAAAGGCAGGGGATACCTCATGTTGAGAAAGGCTGGTTAGATGAACACCATAAGGGTCTGATAGCACTTTCGGGTGGCAAGTATGGTGAAATTGGTCAGTCTCTTTCCAAATCACTCGAAGATAAAGCCAGCGATCAACTTCAAACCTGGATTAGTCTATTTGGCGATGATTTTTATATAGAACTGCATCGAAATGGTCACTCTGGCGAAGAGGAGTACATCCATGCAGCTATTGACCTTGCACAGAAATACAATTTACCGGTAGTGGCCACGAATGATGTACGTTTTTTGCATCAGGTTGATTATGAAGCTCACGAAGCAAGGGTATGTATCCAACAGGGGTACACATTAAATGACAGCCGGCGACCAAGGTTATATAGACCTGAGCAGTATTTACGTTCCGGTGATGAAATGCGGGAATTATTTAATGATATCCCTGAGGCAGTGGAAAACACACTGGTTATAGCCGAAAAATGCAATCTTGAATTCACTCTTGGAAAAAATTACCTCCCACATTTCCCCGTGCCTGATGGATATGAACAGGACAGTTGGTTAAGGCATAGTACTCATGAGGGTCTTCAAGCCCGATTAACTGCTGGGCTTATACCTGCTGAACAAAAAGATATTTATATAACGCGCCTGGAAGAAGAGCTTGATGTCATTATCAAGATGGGGTTCCCGGGCTATTTTCTGATTGTTGCTGACTTTATTCAGTGGGCAAAAAATAATGAAATACCTGTAGGTCCAGGGCGCGGTTCCGGCGCTGGTTCCTTGGTAGCTTTTGCACTAGGTATTACAGAACTCAATCCGATTGAATTTGATTTGCTGTTTGAACGTTTCCTTAATCCAGAACGTATATCCTTGCCTGATTTTGATATTGATTTTTGTATGGATCGTCGTGATGAAGTGATTGAATATGTTGCTGAGCATTATGGAGGAGACCATGTTTCCCAGATCATTACTTATGGCACCATGGCAGCCAAGGCGGTAGTTCGTGATGCAGGCAGGGTCTTGGGATATCCTTATGGTCTGGTCGATCAGATTGCCAAGCTCATTCCGTTTGAAATTGGTATGACATTGGAAAAAGCATTGGTACAGGAAGATGATTTAAGAGAAAAATATGAACGGGAAGAAGAAGTTACCGGCATAATAGATCTGGCGTTGAAACTGGAGGGGACTATTCGTAATGCAGGCAGACATGCCGGAGGTATTGTCATCGCGCCACGCCCGTTAACAGATTATATGCCGTTGTATTGTGAACAGGTGGGTAGCTCAACAGTAACACAGTTTGATATGGGTGATGTTGAGGGCATCGGCCTCGTGAAGTTTGATTTTCTGGGGTTGAGGACACTAACCATTATTCACAATGCCATAAAGGATATTAATGAATTTCAGATTGAAAATAATAAGGAAATTATCGATATCAAGTCTATTTCTATGGATGACAGGGAAACATTTGATCTCATCCGTAGAAATGATACAACCGCCATATTTCAACTGGAATCAGATGGCATGAAAAAACTGATAAAACGGCTACAACCAGACAGTTTTGATGATCTGATTGCCTTGGTTGCTCTGTTCCGTCCCGGACCCCTGCAATCAGGCATGGTTGATGATTTCATTGAAAGAAAGCATGGCAGAGCCAGAGTTGAATATGCTCATCCGGCTATCACATCAATTTTGAGACCAACTTATGGTGTGATCCTTTACCAGGAACAGGTAATGCAGATTGCCCAGGTTTTGGCAGGCTATACACTGGGGGCTGCTGATTTGTTGAGACGTGCTATGGGTAAGAAGAAGCCCGAGGAAATGGCAAAGCAAAGAGAAGTGTTTACTTCGGGTGCCACCAAACTGGGAGTTGACCAGGCAATCGCCACATATATTTTTGACTTAATGGAAAAATTTGCAGGCTATGGGTTCAATAAATCACATTCTGCAGCTTATGCGCTGATTGCCTATCAAACAGCATGGTTAAAATCACATTACCCGGCTGCCTTCATGGCAGCCGTATTGTCTGCTGATATGGATAATACAGACAAAGTGGTTATGTTACTGGATGAGTTAGAGAGCATGCAGATAAAACTTGAAACACCACATGTTAATCAAAGTGAGTATCGTTTTACAGTTTTATCAAGTAATGCCATATCTTTTGGCCTGGGCGCCATAAAAGGGGTAGGGGCTGCTGCCATAAGCAATATCATAGAAGAAAGAATAAATAACGGAAAGTATACTGATTTATTTGAGTTTTGCAGACGTATAGATCTTAAAAAGGCGAATAAACGCGTGGTGGAGGCCCTGATCAAATCCGGTGCCATGGACACACTCGGCCCGAACAGAAGCAGCCTGATTGCTAGTCTTCAGGGCGCAATTCAGTTAGCAGATCAATATTCTAAAAACCAGGCGAGTGGCCAGGATGACCTGTTCGGGCTGGATACCAGTGCCAACAATGCAAGTACTGCCAGTAACCCGGCTGAATTCAATATGATACCCGACTGGGATGATGATGAACGTTTGGCAGGTGAAAAAGAAACTCTTGGCTTCTATCTGGAAGGCCATCCAATCATCAAGTACGAGGCAGAATTAAGGCAATTTATCAATAAAAAACTCAAGGATATACAACCACCAGACAATGTCCTCGTTGCTGGTTATATTCACCGCATCAGAACACGATCGGGTAGCAGGGGAAGGATGGCTGAAATTGTGCTTGATGACAGAACTGGCCGTGCCAATATTACGGTTTATTCCGACAAATTCATGAAATACAGGCATCTGTTACTGAAAGATCAACTCGTTATTATCCGGGGTGATGTAGAACAGGATGACTTCTTTGAATCAGGCTATTCCATCATAGCGCGGGAGATATATGATCTTGATGAAATAAGAAACAGCAGGGCCAAGTTGTCATTAAGGATTTTTAATGAGAAGTTGACCGAGTCGAAAATTGATGAAATCAAGAATATATTGACAGTCTATCGTCCTGGCAACAGCCATGTGGATCTGCATTATCTCACGCCGGATTCTGCTTGCAAGGTCTCGCTCGGTGATTCCTGGCTGGTGAATCTCTCAGAAAATCTGTTGGCCGAGCTTAGAAAGTGCCTGGGTGAAGATAATGTTAATGTTGAATATAATATATAATTCACGCTCAAATATTTTGACTAAATTTTATAATTATTTTTAAGACTGAATTATGACTGAAGCAAAAGACGCAAATATGAATTTCCTTGATTTTGAGCAGCCAATTGCAGAATTGGATGCCAAGATACAGGAACTTCGCTATGTCGGTAATGATAAGGAAATTAATATTAATGATGAAATCACTAGACTGCAGAAACGCAGTAATGAGCTGATTACATCGATTTATTCATCATTATCTGCGTGGCAGATATCACAGGTCTCACGACACCCAGCAAGGCCTTATACGCTGGATTATATTCAGTTTCTGTTTACGGATTTTGATGAATTGCATGGTGACAGGAATTTTTCAGACGACCATGCAATTGTTTCCGGAATTGCCTACTTTGATAACCAACCGGTTGCCGTTATTGGCCATCAAAAGGGACGTGATACAAAGGAAAGAATATTCAGAAACTATGGAATGCCCAGGCCTGAAGGTTATCGTAAAGCCCTGCGCATCATGAAACTTGCAGAGAAATTTAATTTACCACTGTTCACATTTATCGATACCCCGGGTGCATATCCTGGTATCGGAGCAGAGGAAAGAGGACAAAATGAGGCTATATCCAGAAACCTGATGGCGATGTCGGAACTGGGCGTACCCATTATTTCTACCATTATCGGTGAAGGTGGTTCGGGAGGAGCACTCGCAATCGGGGTGTCGGATACACTCCTTATGCTTCAGTACAGCACGTATTCCGTAATCTCGCCAGAAGGATGCGCCTCCATTCTCTGGAAGAGTGCAGACAAGGCTGCTGATGCAGCCGAAGCTATGGGAATCACTGCCCAACGTTTATATGACCTTGGCCTGGTTGATGCCATCGTAGATGAACCACTCGGGGGTGCTCACCGTGATTATGAGGAAGCCGCGACTCTGCTCAAACAGGCCTTGCAAACCGAACTTGAAAAATTACAGGCAAAAGATTCGCTGGAATTAGTTTCTGATCGGCAATACAAAATACGTAACTTTGGATTTTTTGATACCTGAAAAGCTGTTCAGTTCTAGAAATTTCGATTGTAATATAGAGATTTGGTCAAATTATCGCTCAGTCCTGAAGCCATCCTGTCAGAATTAACCTGTCTGCCAGGGAAAAGTAATTATTATATTGCCTACAGTGGAGGACTGGATTCCACTGTGCTCCTGCATTTATTATCGTTGATAAAACAGACAGAAAAGATCAATTTAACAGCCATACATGTCAATCATGGTATCAGTCACAATGCTGATAAATGGCAGAAACATTGTACAGATATATGTCTTGAATTTGGCGTGACATTGATTTCAGAAAAAATTTCAATTGAAAGTAATAATGGTGAAGGTCTTGAAGCAAGGGCCAGGAAGCTGCGCTATCAGGTCTTCAAGAAGTATCTTTTACCCGGAGATGTCCTGGTGACAGCACATCATCAGGATGATCTGATTGAAACCATGATATTTAATCTTTTACGTGGTTCAGGACCGGCAGGACTCTCAGGCATCCCACGTTCAAGGCGATTAAATAATAGCTGGATAATCAGGCCTATGCTTGGCTTCAGCAGAATGGATATTGAACAATATGCCAAAGACAAGAATCTTATATGGGTGGATGATGAGAGTAATGATCAAACAACACAGGACAGGAATTATATACGCCATAATATATTACCTGTAATTTTAAATCGCTGGCCATCTGCAAATAAAACTCTGGCCAGAGTTGCTAGGCATCAGTCTGAACTGGTGAGCTTGCTTGAAAATATTGCTTCTGATGATCTCTCAGGAATTATTGACTCAAAAGATAATAGTCTCGATTGCCGAAAATTGACCATCTATAACAAGCCACGAATTAAAAACATGCTGAGGTTCTGGATTAAAAATAGCAACTTTGATATACCTAGCGAGATCATACTGGAAAATATCCTAAATGAAGTAATTTATGCAAGTAATGATAGACAGCCGCATCTTAAATGGATAGATACGGAAATCAGGCGTTATAAGAATAGGCTTTATATTATGAAATCGGCCAACGAAACGGATTTTACAGTTGATTATCGATGGGACCTGAAAGCTCCTTTGGAAATCAATCATCGCTTACTTAAGGCAGAGAGTGTCAAGGGTAGAGGGCTGCGTCAAAACCTGATTGGCAAAAACGGGGTAGAAGTCCGATTTCGTCAGGGAGGCGAGAAAATAAAACCTGTTGGCCGTAATGAAACTCATGACCTCAAGAAATTATTGCAGGAAGTTGAAGTTCCACCGTGGATCAGGACAACGATTCCACTGATTTATCTGGATGGCCAGCTGGCAGTGGTCGTAGGTTACTGGGTTGAGGCATCCTGCTCTGCATCCGGGAATGAGCCAGGTTGGGATATCACCTATGGACAACCATACTTTCGAGAGACAAGGAATGAGAATATTTAGAAAATTCAAAAGGTTCTTTGCATCTGGATACCAGTCGTCTGAAACAGGGCAAATCCAGATTGGGCAGTCCCAGAAAAACGCGGCAGCAGCAGAGTCAAGGCTTAGGGAAATTTATGGTGATGATACATATGACCTCCAAATGCTTTATGAATCATGGGCTGTGAGAGATTCATGGAAACTAAAAGAACAGGCATTGCCTTTGTTGCTGGGTATTAAACCGGACTCAATACCTTCAGAAAATGAGGAGCTCGTTGCCAGGCTGGATGACTTGTGGAGTCATGCAAATAAGTGTGTAAAACAGGGTGTACTGGAAGTGAGAAACAGGCAAGGTAAAGAAGAAGCATGGGAAATCAGTCCAGTGGAAGCTTATCGTTGGGCTACAATCGGTCGAATCGAAGTTCCAGATGAGCTTTCAACACTAATGGAATTTATTTCCTCTACTGTTAATAAAAAAAATCTAACTGCAAGTGAACTAACAACCAATAGCAATGATAATAATGCAGCTGATCAATTTGTCTGGTCCAGGGAGCAGGTGCTGGGTATGGCCCTGGCGATTCTCGCAGCATACCCTGATAAATGCAGAAACAGCAAAGGGCGAGTAAAAGTCGGTAAAATAATCAGTATTATTAATCAAAAAGCTGACTTCTGGCTCGGGAATAAAAAAACAGGTTTGACTGAGACAGCAATGAAGGATTTATTGAACAAGTGGCTCAATACCTTGCCTGAACAAATGCCCTAATGGTTGATCAGGAATTTAGTATCTTGCATTTATTTATTTGTCGGGGAACATTGGGTCAGGCAGATCGTAAAATTCAATTTTAACTGTCTTTTGTCCACTGCGTGGAGCATCTTTTAATTCGTCAATAATATTATCATGATCGTCAAACTCACCAAGCTGGGGTATGTCTTTGTTCAATTTAGAATTTACATTAATTATCTTCTCATGTAATTCATTGGAATATTCAAATTTATATGCCCTTGGTGGATTGGAGGAGGAGAGAGTATCAATTTGTGTTAACCATAAGTAAATTGCACCTTCATCTCCAGTAATTTTGTCAGGCTGTTCAACCTGGGCTGCAATCAAACGAAATCTTTGTGGCGGGTTGTCAGCAGTCGGCCAACCTAGCAGTTTTGGATATGAAATATATGTAATCACATAGAAAAAGGAAGTAATTATGATCGTTGATGCCTTGACCTTCCATGACCAGTTTGAATAGAGATTAATACTTAATAAAATAGCCGCAATAAGAATATATGCAGCAATTAACCCTGAAATACCCAATGTGAACATTATCTATATCTCCAGATTTTTATTTTAATAATTATCCGATTGTGACGATACTCTTAGGCAGAAAATTTATATCGCTTATTTTGCCTTCGCGACCAATCTTGAATCTTAACACTGTTCTTTCATCGCCCTTTTGTTCAATAGTAACGGTGTCATAATAAATCACTTCTAATTTTGGATTGACCTTGTCCAACCGGACTGTTACATCAACTGGTTTGGAGGTCTCGGTTGCGTAATAATGAATATTGACAACATATTCTCCCTTTACAACCCCACGTATTGTGACTACCTCCTGATTCAATGGATTTACGATTTCTTCTCCATTAACAGTGATGAAATCATTAACCATGCCCCTGTCATCCCGATCAAGATGAAGTAAACCCGCCTGCGGGTTCCTGAACCAGATAACATTACCATCCGGATCCTCAATCCATGTATCAATATCGTCCGGGCTGTTATCTTCCCATGTAACAGTTATTATGTATTCGGCCTTGGGATCAATGATCCCGGATTTTGCTTCCGGATTCATAAACAAGATTGCCACCAGAAACAGGAAGGTAAAACCTAGCAAAGCGTTAAAGAGCAAGTCTGTAAAGGGGTCAGAGCGGTGGCGTTCTTTTAAAGAAATCATCAGTTAATTTTCGGAAGAATATATACCTGTGCCAGATGCTTGGTTGTTTGTATGAGATCATCAATGCTGGTATCCAGCATATGATATTGAACAGTTGCAAGCATGCTGCAGACCAGTCCAGCCATTGTAGTATAGAGTGCGGTGCCCATGCCGGTGCTCATATGTTTAAGAATTTTTTGCATTGAGGTTATGTCAAAGTCAGTGATATTGGCAACAGATCCCAGCATGAAAATAAAACCGATAATAGTCCCCAATAGACCGAGTTTTATCATAATATCAGCAGAAAACCAGCCAATTTCATGTGGGGATTTGAGTCGGGCTTCATAGACCTCAATCAATTCCGCATTACTATCAGACAGCAAGTCAGCTGCATTGGGGTAGTGGGTCCCCTTATTCAGGAGGTCGTGAATAAAATTGGTAACAATACAGTCTGGCAAGGTAATGTCGCCATTGACATGTACCTTGTCATCAGTCATCTGCAGAGAGATGTTTTCATTGTTACGGACCAGCTCTTCCACTTTTTTTGAATCATTTATTTGGGATGATATATAGAAAACACGGCTGGCACAGTGGAAGGCAACAAGAATATAGAGGATAGTAATGGCATAGGAGATATAACTTTTATCACTCAAATAGAGACGGATGAGCAGATTCTCATTCCAGGCAACAATAATGGAGAAAATGAATATTCCCGTAAATATAAGCCATGCTAAAATAAGATGATGAGAGCCTTTTTCGGGTTTCTCAATAATATCGCGGGATTTGAATAATTGTGATAATTTCATTTTGTATTATTCCCATTTCAAGATTGCATGATCAATGATATAAACCAATATTTCATTCATATCACGAATCAGGACATTCAGTTTTTCATTACCCGGCAATTCCTGCCATAACTGGGCAGATAGTATATATGAGCCCTCTTTACCCCGGATAGTAATTCTCCCCGGACAGGAATTGATCATTTGAGGATCAAGTTTCAGTATTTTCTCTGCAAAAGTCAGACTGCAATATAATATGATTTCATAGTCCGGGAAATCTTTATTTCCCCTTTCCCTGATAGCTTCACCAACATGCAACCTTTCGACAATTCTAAGATTCTGTTCCATGATAGCAAATTCAACATCTTCTATGAGCTCTCTAAGATTTTTACCCGATGATCTTTCATAGGCATCCGGGATTCCACTTGCAGTAATCATGGTTGGAAGGAATGAAAGGCTTATACACAAGAGCAAGCCTAGTAAAAGTAGCAGACGATATACCAAGGCTTTCATTCACGAATAACGACCTTGGTGCCAATGGAAACGAATTTGGCAAGGTCTATAATCTCTTCGTTTGTCAGGGCAATACAGCCATTGGTCCAGTTGTGGCGATTATGTATTTTCAGTTTTTCATTATTCATATCACCGAGGCCATGGATTCCAATATATCCGCCAAGAGGAGTATCCTGTGGCGGAATTTCACCAGTTTTGTTGGCAAGTGCAATGGATTTGAATTCCATGGCTGATATAAGCTGATTGTGGTAACCATGCCAGGCATCATTCATATTTGGATAATCGAGTTGCATGAATAAATGAAACTGGCTGTTATCCTTGAAATCTATAATTCTGTAAATTCCATCCGGGGTTTTCTTGTCACCGGAGAAACGTTTGCTTCCCTTGCCCCCCTTCCCGTATGCAATTCGATATTGCTTGATAACTTTTTGATCCTGAAAAACAATCAATTCCTGGCGGGATTTGCTTACCACAATCATGTTCTCGGCAAGGCTGTGCTGGCCAAGGCCAAGCAAGACCATGAGCAGAAATGCCCGAAACATGGCGTGTTCGGTTAGCAATGGAAGGCGTCGTTTCATATTATTGTTCCTGCCCGAGTGTTCGCTGCATATTATTCTATACACAAATCACAGCGGGTAAAAATCAAACGATTTGAAGCTAATATGCAGACTTATTCAGGTAAGATAATAAGTCTAGCAGGCGAGCATGAAAAAGGGGCCAGAAGGCCCCTTTATGCTGACTATAGTGTCACAAGTACATTACTTGTTGTTGATGTACATGGTGACTTCAAAGCCAAAGCGGATGTCGCTGTATTCTGGAGTATCCCACTTCATGTTTAGTCTCCTAAATTTTTGGTTATAAAAAAAAGAACAAACCGGTCTTACCGGTGTACGGTTCATTGTCTCGTACAGCGTTATAAATGCAGAATCCATGCCAGTTTTGTGAAAAGCTTAAATAATTAATAAATACAGAGAGTTATATAATAGCCATAAGGATGAGCCCGTAACTGACGGGTAAAATAATTCAGATCTGGTTAAAAAATACCTGCGTTAATGGTCTATATGAACCACTTACATCATCCGGTATACTCTGCCGTATTATGTGGTTCAAAAAACCCCATTCTCTGCGAAATCTTCTTATAACTCATGAGATTACGTTCCTGTTACTGGTAACTGCTACAGGCCTTCTGGGAGGTCTCCCGGCCTATTTCTGGCAGCGCCATTCAGTGGAATCCGTACGCCTGAACTCATTGATTTATGTCAATGAGCAGATTCGAGGTGACCTGTTCCGACAGATACAGGAAGCCATCCGTGCCCGTTTGCTGGAGGAGCCGCAGGCTCTGGAAAGCTATGGCGAATATTCACGCCGAATCGACGAGCATTTTACCCGCTTACGTAAGAATGCCCGAACAGATGAGGAAAACTTGGCTATCGAGGAACTTCAGGCGTCTTACCGTGCGATACAGAAGGACATGAACAAGATCTTTACTGATCCCTATATGGCCAGTCGCCAGGTGCGCATGAAAATACTGGACCCGGGCTTCGCCCAGAGCATGTTTGGGCGTTTTGAAGATGAATACCAGGCCATGAACAGCCTTTTGACCCGGGAATATGACGAACTGGCACAGGTGCTGGAACGCTGGACCAGTTACGCACCAGTCTTGCTACCCATTCCGCTGTTACTGGCCTTTCTGCTAGTGCTATATGCCCGGTACATACTTAACCGGGACTTCGTCAAGCCCATGTCTAAGGTTATCAGTGGCGCAAGGACCATCAGTCGCGGAAAACTTGAGCAGCAATTGCCTGAGACCGGCGTTGAGGAAGTTTCTCAACTGGCACGTACCATTAACACCATGGCCAGAGATCTGGAAGAGAGCCATCAGGCCCTGGTCGAGAGTGAAAAACAGGCTGCACTGGGCGCGCTGGTTCCAGTGGTGGCGCATAACATCCGTAACCCTCTGGCCAGCATTCGTGCTACGGCGCAGGTCATTGACGACGCCGAAGATGAAGAAGATTTGCGGGAAAGCAAACAGGCCATTCTGGATACCATCGATCGCCTGGGTCGATGGGTGAATGCACTTGTCTCCTACTTGCATCCACTCAAACCTAATTATCGCTTGGTATATGCACACGAAATGGTCGATGCGGCGTTGTCACTGTTGATGGCCAAGCTTACTGAAAAAAATATCGAGATTAAAAAACATGGCTGGGAAGAACGCTTGCGTCTTAATGCAGATCCGGACCTGATGGAGCAGGCGCTGTTTGCCCTGCTTGCCAATGCAATCGATGCCTCACCTCGTGATGCAATTATCACGATCAGCCTGGTACCACGGGATCAGAACCTGGAGATACATATACAGGACCAGGGGCCTGGACTACCGTTTGAACCGAAATCAAATAACTTGGTCCCTGGCCCATCGACCAAGCGTTTCGGTACCGGCCTGGGTATGCCGATCGCTTTCAAGATATGCGAGCGGCATGGCTGGAATCTGAATTTCAAATCGGTCAGTGGCAAGGGTACCACTGCAATCATTACCGCACCCATCAGGATCATCGAGGAGTAGACATTCATGAGTCAGGACGATCATTCTTCTGTTCAATCAGTAAAGATACCGGTCGTAGATAAACAGGTATTGATTGTGGAAGACGAGGAGGTATTTGCACGAGCCGTACAAAAGAAACTGTCCCGTGCCGGTTACAAGAGCGAAATTGCCGGTAATCTGGCGATTGCTAGTGAGAAATACCAGTCAATTTCTCCGGACCTTGTTCTGCTCGATATGCGTTTGCCCGATGGTTCCGGACTGGATTTTCTCTCGGACATCAAACTTACTCCAAATTCAGGAATGGCGGTAATCGTGATGTCGGCTTATGGTGAGCTGGAAGATGCCGTATCTGCAATGAAACTTGGGGCATCCGATTATCTGAAAAAACCGGTCGACATGGATGAACTCATGATTAATGTCGAGAAGGTGCTTGATAAGAGCCAGCTCAGCCAGAAACTGGCTTACTCTACCAAACGAGAGCAGCACGCTGTGGAGGGAGTTGCTTTTGTAGGTGAGTGTGATGCGATTATGGAAGTGAGAAAACAGGTGGAACAAATCAGCCGTCTCACAGAAGCAACCGATACCATTCCGCCAACCATACTAATTCTCGGTGAGACAGGGACGGGGAAGGATGTTGCTGCACGCCTGTTACATGAAAACAGTTCGCGCAGGGACAAGCCATTCGTCCACGTTGACTGTGCATCCCTGCCCAAGGATCTGATTGAAGCCGAGTTATTTGGTCATGAAAAAGGGGCGTTTACCAGTGCCCATGTGGCCCGCACCGGTTTGATCGAGGCTGCCGAAGATGGCGTGCTCTTTCTTGATGAAATTGGAGAATTACCGCTTGATCTGCAATCAAAATTGCTGGCAGTACTGGAAAGGCGAACATTGAGACGTGTGGGGACCACTCATGAGCGCCCGGTGGCCGCCTGGTTTATTGCAGCAACCAACCGTGACATCAAGACCCTGATGGAAAAGGGTGAGTTTCGTTCTGACCTCTATTATCGTTTGAATGTACTGAGCATATTCATACCGCCGTTACGAGAGCGGGGTGAGGATATTCAGTTACTTGCCGAATATTTTGCAAATCAAACGGCCAGGCGCTATGGTCTGAATGAAACCCGCTTCTCAGATGAAGCCAGCAAGGCACTAATGGAGTATCACTGGCCAGGCAACGTACGAGAGATGAAGCACTTGTTGGAACGAGCTGTGCTTTTAAGTGGCGGAGGGGAGATTACCAGTGACGCTTTATCACTGGGGCCGAAAGAATCCGGGCAAACGGGAACCACAGAGACGAACATCAGTGACCTGACGTTAGACTCGGCAGAATTGATGCTAATTAAGCAGGCCTTGGAAAAAACCGGCGGTAATGTTTCAAAGGCGGCGCGGGAGCTGGGTATTACGCGAATGGCCCTGCGTTATCGTATGAAAAAATACAATCTATGACACTAAATCAGGAGAGATATCATGGCTAAAGTCAAGGTGGAAACCGAACTGGACCAGGCACCCCAGGAGGTTTGGGATCTTATTGGTGGCTTCAACGCCCTGCCAGATTGGCATCCTGCCGTGGAAAAGAGTGAGCTCGAGGAAGAGGGCAGCATGCGTCGCCTCAGTCTCGTTGGCGGTGGAACCATTATTGAAAAACTTGAAAAAATGAGTGACAACGAGAGAGTTTATTCCTATTCAATTGTTGAGAGTCCGTTACCTGTTGCCAATTACAAGGCCACAATTTCTGTGAAAGATGATGGTAGTGGCAAGGCAAAGGTCGAATGGTCCGGTGAATTCACGGCCTCAGGCGCATCAGAAAATGATGCAGTTGCTATAATGGAAGGCATTTACCAGGCGGGTCTGGATAATCTGAAAAAGATGTTTGGCGGGTAATTATTAGTTACCCATCAATGGAGCTTCATACGTGGTTTGGCCTTACGGGTTAATACATCAGCAATAGCTGATAAGAATACTCTCATTGGGCCATTAATTGCCAGCTGATGCATTTTGTAAAGTGATTCATAAACCAGCCGTGCAATAATACCCTCAATCATGACATTGCCGGATATCTTTCCGGCCAGGTTGCCCATGAGACTCCCTACCGTGGAATAACGGCTCAAATTTACCAGCGATCCGTAGTCCACGTATCGGTAATCCGGGAGTGGTTTTCCGGCCAGGCGTTTCTTCATACTCTTGACTAACAGTGACGCTTGTTGATGTGCTGCCTGGGCCCTCGGCGGGACGATGCCATTTGTGCCTGGCATGGGACAGGCAGCGCAATCGCCAAATGCGAAAATATTGTCATCCCATGTCGTTTGCAATGTGGTTTTTACCACCAATTGGTTGTTGCGACTGGTTTCCAGACCGTCAATATTGGAAAGAAAATCAGGTGCCTTGATCCCTGCAGCCCAGACCTTGATTTCGGATGGAATAAACTTGCCGCTTTCAGTATAGAAACCCTCGTTAGTTGCCTTATTCACGCGCTGTCCGGTCATAACTTCAATATTCAGTTTAGCCAGGGCCGCCACAGTCTTATTGGAAATGCGATCCGGTAAAGCGGGTAATATTTTATCTGCGGCTTCAATAATGGTGATTTTTACGTCCCGCTCTGCCGAGATATTACTGAGACCGAACTTGACCAATTGCTTGCTGGCTTCATACAGTTCTGCTGAGAGCTCAACTCCTGTAGCTCCTGCACCGGCAATGGCAATATGCAATTGGCCTTCCCGGAGTGGTTCTTTCTGGGTGTGTGCTGCCGTATATTTTCGCAAAAGGTACTGGTGGAACCTGTCAGCCTCATCCCGCGTATCAAGGAACTTGCAGTGTTCTTCTACACCGGGGATATCGAAGTGGTTGGTAATACTTCCTACCGCGATGACCAGAGTATCGTAGTTGAAGTTCCTGCGAGGGATATATTCATTGCCTTCATCGTCCAAAGTGGGCGCCAGACTGATTTCTCTCTTTTCCCGATTCAGACTATCCATACGCCCCAGACGAAAATTGAAATTATTCCAATGTGCATGTGCCATATAACTCACTTCGTCATCACTCGAATCAAGCGAGCCTGCAGCCACTTCATGTAACAAAGGTTTCCAGATATGAGTCCGGTTGCAATCGACCAGTGTTATCTCGGCTTTTTTTTTCTTGCCGAGCTTATGGCCCAGCTTGGTGGCCAGTTCAAGTCCGCCTGCGCCACCACCGATAATAAAAATTTTATGTAAATCAGAAATATTCTTCATTTGGGAGATGTTCTCTCGGAATATGCGTACTGAAAATGTTATAATACATTTTTTAAAATTCGCTACTCTATCTAACTTTCCGGAGGTATTAAACTCAGCGATGGACAATAGAACCCGCACAGAACTTGAGGCCGCAGCTTTCAGACGTCTTTTGGCCCATTTAAGGGAGCATACCGAGGTTCAAAATATCGATCTGATGGATCTTGCCGGTTTTTGCAGAAATTGTCTTTCAAAATGGTATCTTGCTGCCGCCGAGGAAAAAGGCCTGGATATGGACTACGAACAGGCCAAGGAAATTATTTATGGTATGCCATATTCCGAGTGGAAGAAAAAGTACCAGAAGTAAAACATATCTCGCTGAGATGCCAGACAAAATCGGCTCAATATATCTGTGTTACTGAATATCCTCTCTTACTTAACAATTGTAACAGCCCTTTTTTGTCTGGTAGATGGGATGCGCCTACAGCCACAAATACACCGTCTTCTGTCATCAGTTCTTCAATCCTGTCAGCCATCCTCAAATTTCTGTCATAGACCATCCGCTTGATGTAACGTTGATAAACATTCTCATCATGATGTGGGGACTGGTTGAAGAGGACGATGCCGGCAAGGTCTCTGGCTATATAGAGGTCGCGCAGAGTTCTGGTATCACGGATGATCTGCTTATGATTGCATATGGTGTCGGTTAAAATCTCCAGTTGATCATCCAGAGGAATGCCATCCAGTTGATTGACCAGTTCTTTCATGGTTTCAAGACTTCTGGCTTCCTTGTTTCCCTGTAAGGCTTTACTGTAGATAATCATATCCAGCGTGGGGCCTCTGATAGGTTTTGGCCGGCCGATAAGACTAAATGCAGCCCACGGTTTCAATTTATGGATTGCTTCATGCGGTAAGCCGTATTCCGGCAGTATCCGGGCCAGTTCAGTCCAGAGCGGGTCACCCAGCAGTGATTGTAATTCCTTGTCATTATTAAAATACATCGCTTCACTAAAAGCGTGGTTGGATTGCTGATCCGGAATTACTTCCAGCATGATTATCCGGCTTGTATGTATGGCGAGATTTACGGGTGGTGGTAATGAAGTGGTGATCAGCCTGTCCTGGGAATGCATGGTACCAAACAGATAGCCGCTATTCCCATTTTTAGCTTCAATTTTCCATAATAAACCCTCACCATAAGGTATACTATCTCGTGTTTTTTGCTTTATTTCCGGATCTTCCTCAATGGATTGGTAAGAAGCACAAATATCAGCTAGATTCGTTAACTCTGTAGACGACATAGTGCCGGAATAAAATATAAAAACAGAAGCAAGTATAATGGTATTTTTAACAGGCATTATTATCTGATTGTATTAATGTTCAAGTTGAGTTCCAGAGTTCTGCTTATTTTGATGTTCGCACTCATGGCAGATGCCTGTGCACGGTATCAATATGAGCCAGAGCCTGTTGAAACTTTACATTCAATAGAGGCATATCACAAAAGAAGTCTGGAATCTCCCGCATTGGCAGAGTTTATTGGCCAGTATGACACCGGCTCGACACTATGGCCGATATCCAGATGGGACCTGGCTTCATTGACTTTGGCTGCCTGGTATTTCAACCCCCAGCTCCAGATTGCCATAGCCGGTCATCAAAAATCCATCGCTGAGCAGGAAACCGCCGGTCAGTTAATCAACCCCCGGTTGGGACTGCCATTTGAATATCACAGTGACACGACGGGCGGGGTTTCACCTTGGTTAATAGGTCTGGTTTTTGATCTGGTTCTGGAAAGACCGGCAAAGAGACAGGCCAAGATGGATCGGGCAAGGGCAGGTGTTGATCTTGCAAAAACGAATATTTATTCAGTTGCCTGGGATCTATACAGTAATTTACGCAAACATTACATTGCCCTGTATCAGGCCAGGGAAGTCAGGAAGAATTTGTCGGAACAGGCAGCAATAACCGAAGAGATGCTCTTACTGCTGCAAAAACGCCGACAAGCTGGTCAGGCCAGTGATTTTGAAGTGGCCGTCATTCGAATCGAACTGCAGCGCCTGAAGATAGCCTTGAGTCAACAGCAGCTTGCAGAAATTGATTCTCTGGTGCATCTGGCAGGTGTAGTGGGTGTATCATCCACTGAACTTGACAATATCTCTATCAGTTTCAGAGATATTGAAAGACTGTCAGGCCATGAGGCCCTGGAAATTCATCAACTCTTGAATGCTGCCTTGTCTCATCGTCTGGATATCAGGATGGCACTGGAGGAATATGCTTTTTATGAGGCAGGATTGCGACTGGAAATCGAAAAACAATATCCGGACATAGTACTTTCACCGGGTTTCATTTTTGATCAGAATGATAATATATGGGCATTGGGTGCTTCCTGGGTTTTGCCATTATTTCATCCAGAGAACGAACCATCTATCAGACGGTCATTGGCCGAGAGAAAACTGAAGCAATTCGAGTTTTTGTCATTGCAAAATCGTGTGGTTAATGAAGTTGAGCTTGCCATTGCACAATATAAAGCAAAAAAAACTGCGATCGATCAGGCCGGAACACTATATGAAGAAGCTTTGGAACGCAAAGACATCCTCCAAAAACAATTTGATGTGGGATATGTCGATCGCCTGCGGCTAAACAGAAGCAAGCTGGAAACCGAGATAATTAGACAGTCGGTCGTGGAACTGCAATTATCATTAATAGAGCAGGCAGGCAGGATTGAAGATGCTATGCAATACCCTCTTGGAGAACCTGCCTATCAATCCTACATATACAATGAATAATCATGAAACTGATTTTTAATATTCTTGGAATAATTGTCCTGATAACGCTGGCTTACTTCATTGGGGAATATTTTTACTCAGTTGAATTTAAAGAAAGCTTGACAGAAGAAGAAGGCACTCAGGCATCAGGTCTTTTGATAAAACTGATTGACGGTAATCCGGTGGTTCAGATTTCACAGGAATTGCAGGAACAGGCAGGTATAACCGGGATAATACTCAATGAAACTGAATATCAACATAGTTTCATCGCCCATGGGAAAATTATTGGTCTTACTCCTTTGGTTGATTTGAATTCGAAACTCAGACAATTACAAACACTCAAGTCGAAGTCCGCAGCAAGTCTTGAGATCAGTAACAAGGAATATCAAAGACTCCAACTTTTACATGCCGATGCGGCCAATATTTCCACTCGGGAGTTACAGCAGGCAAAAATGAACTGGATTTCAGACAAGGCAGAATATGAAGATATCACAAACCAGTTAAGCAGTTTGTATGAATCTTCTGTGCAACAGTGGGGGAAAGCTATAACTGGGCAATTATTTGACGGTAGTGAACTTATTACTGAGTTGTTAACAGGCCAATCCCGGTTATTACTAATTAGTCTGCATCAGGGACAGTTGCTGCCAGAGGGTAATGATAAAATCGTGGTTTACCAGCCCGGCCAGGAACAGAATAAACAAATAGCAAACTATATATCTCAGGCACCCTATTCCGATCCACTATTACAGGGTCTCTCTTATTTTTTTTACACAGGAAGCCAATTCCCTCGCGGCATATATTTGATGGCAGAAATTTATTCCGGTAGTGACAAAGTCCAAGGTATCGAACTTCCTGAATCTGCCATCATATGGTATTCAGACAAACCGTGGGTATACATAAAGTCTTCAGAAGGATATTTTGTAAGAAAAGAAATCCGGAAGTATCAGCCCGGATATGAGAAGTGGTTTGTAGAGGAAGGAATAGATCCGGGAGAGTATGTGATTACCTCCGGCGCACAGATGTTATTCTCGGAGGAATTCCACTGGTCTATTCCAGACGAAGATGACAATCCCTGATATATCAGTGAACAGCGTATAACTGCAATAAAAATAAAATCAGTACATGCTTGCATCCATAGTCCATTTCTCAATCCGTTTTCGTGGTGTAATACTCGGGCTTGCGATGTTGCTGATTGCCTACGGTATCTACGAGATACCCCGTGCCGGGCTTGATATTTTCCCTGAATTTTCCCCCAAGATGGTCATCATTCAGACCGAATCACCTGGTCTGTCATCAGAACAGGTAGAAATACTTGTAACCCAGCGAATTGAAAACGCAATTGGTGGCTTAATCAATCTGAACTATATTCGCTCGGAATCCATTCAGGGTCTCTCGATTGTAACGGTCATTTTTGATGAAGATAGTGATATTTACCGTAACAGACAATTACTGGCAGAGCGTCTGGCAGGAATCGGTAATTCCCTGCCTGAAACAGTAATGCAGCCGGTGATAGTACCACTGGCCTCTTCGTCAGCAACAATACTCACAATTGGCATCCGCAGTGAACAGCGTAATTGGATGGAATTGCGTGAAATTGCTGACTGGACGATCGTACCGCGGTTACTCAGTGTTCCGGGTGTTGCCGATGTTAACGTTTTTGGAGGCGATGTCAGACAACTCCAGATCCAGTTGTTACCGGAAAAACTAGTACAGTATGGACTGGCCATGGATGAAGTGGTCGCAATTGCCAAAAGGGCCACCACAATTCAGGGTGTCGGTTTCATTGAAAATGAAAATCAACGAATCACACTGACTACTACAGGCCAGCCGCTGAACCCCGAAGAGCTTGGAAGGGTTATTTTGCGATACCACGATACACAAGCTATTTACCTCACAGATGTGGCTGATATCAGGTGGGCAGCCAAACCGCCTTTCAGTGCTGCGGCCATCATGGGTAAACCCGGTATTGTTATGATGGTAATCGGGCAATATGGAGCCAATACCCTGACTGTTTCCAGGGCTGTGGAATTAGCACTGGAAGATCTGGAAACACTGCTCAATAAGCAGGGTATACAGTTATATCCGGATCTGTTTCGGCCCGCCAATTATATTGAAAGCTCTTTGCATAATATTGCCGAGCATCTTGCTATCGGTGGATTATTTGTTGTTATTGTCCTTTACCTGTTTCTTTTCAATATCAAGACGGCCTTTATCTCCGCGTTGGCAATTCCCCTGTCGTTGATCAGTGCAGCACTTGTATTGCTTAATATGGGTATCAATCTCAATGTCATGGTACTGGGCGGGCTTGCAATCGCACTTGGTGAAGTTGTCGACGATGCCATTATTGATACTGAGAATATCTTCCGGCGCCTGCGTCAAAACAGGCAACTACCGCAACCCAGACCGATAGCTGATGTGGTCTTTAATGCCTCGATGGAAGTTCGGAGTTCCGTGGTCTATGCAACTTTCATTGTGGCGATTGTGTTTATTCCATTATTAACCCTGAGCGGACTGGCAGGCCGCTTGTTTTCACCATTGGGATTTTCTTACATTTTGGCCATCCTGATGTCATTGGTGGTGGCACTGACTGTCACACCGGCCCTGTGCTACCTTTTGCTGGAACGGGGCAAAATACCAAATGATGACCCGCCATTAATCAGGATGCTGAAACCTGGCTATGGCAAGGTACTGCATTTTCTCAGCTTGTCACCCTTACTTACTATCTGCACCAGCTTGTTATTGTGTTTGTTATCACTGGCAATAGTGCCAACCCTAGGTGGTCAGTTTCTCCCGGATCTCAGGGAAGGGCATTATATTGCTCACACATCCAGTCTGCCCGGGACGTCATTACAGGAATCAATACGTATGGGTAATACCCTGACTAAAAAGTTTCTTGATATACCCGGAGTAAGATCGGTATCACAATGGGCGGGAAGAGCTGAACGTGGAGCGGATACCTTCGGCAGTCATTACAGCGAATTCGAGGTCGATCTGGAGCCACTGTCGGGCGGTGAACAACAGGAAGTCCTGGATCAATTACGTGCAGTGATGCGTGAAACCCCTGGTATTTTGTTTGAGGCTCATAATTTTCTATCTGAACGAGTGGATGAAACAGTATCAGGCTATCAATCGCCTATAGTTGTGAATATTTATGGAGACAATCTGGCACAACTCGATCGGTTGGTGCAGAACGTTGCCGGGATCATTGGCTCATTACCTGGAGCTACAGACATTCAATTGCGCTCACCTCCCGGTACCCCGTTTTTACAGGTTCGTTTAAGGCTTGATGAAGTCGCAAAATGGGGGCTCAAACCTGTAGATGTGATGGATGTTGTCCGGATTGCCTATGAAGGCGAGACAGTTGGCAGCATTAACCGGGGTAACCGTATTTTTGATGTCGTTGTTTATCTTTCAGAAGCAAAACGTAAACAGCCTTTTGATGTAAAAACCTTACCTGTTAAAACGCCGGAGGGAACCTTTATACAACTACAACAGGTAGCAGATATCAGTCAGACAGGTGGCAGGTATAATATTCTGCATCAGGGTGGGCAACGGGTTCAGACAGTGACATCACATGTGGAAGGTCGAGATCTTGAGTCATTTATGGATGACCTGAGGCATCGCGTGTTAAATGAAGTCCAGTTTCCCGCAGGCACTTATCCTGAATTCACTGGTGCCTCTATTGAGCGGGCGAAAGCACGTGAAGAACTTATTCTCCATTCAATCATGGCTGGTATCGGCGTTTTTATATTAATCTATATTGCCGTGGGCAGGATCAGGAATGTATTATTAATGTTGTTGAATCTGCCATTTTCACTGGTAGGTGGTGTCTTGGCCGTGGTCTTTACGAATAATATGATCTCCGTGGGGTCGATGGTTGGATTTGTAACCTTGTTTGGAATCACTGTTCGTAATTCAATTATGCTGGTCTCGCATTACCAGTATCTGGTTGAGACAGAAAGATTGCCATGGGACATGGATACAGCCATCCAGGGGGCACAGGAACGATTGCCCTCTATAATAATGACCGCACTGGTAACAGCTCTGGCCATGCTGCCTATTGCTTTCAACAGTGATAATGCTGGAAGAGAGATCATGGGTCCAATGGCCAGTATCATTATTGGTGGGCTGGTTTCTTCCACCATTCTTAATCTGTTGATAATGCCCATTATCATGCATGCCTTCGGTAAGTTTGTTAGCCCTATGCACAATGGGTAATATGCTTGTGTAAGCTGATTAATCTAGTAACATAAGTGTTAATTAAATAACTTGAATACTAAATATGAAAATTCTGCTCATCGACGATTCTAGAGAATTCAGGGATCTGGCAGCAATGTATCTTAGAAAAGAATTGAAAGACAGTGTCGTGGTTAAATATGAAGTCGAGACCATGGGCAAGCCGTCTCCAGATTTCAAGTGGTCAGATTATGATGTTGTGTTACTGGATTATAACCTTGGTGGTGGTGAGGATGGCTTCACATGGTTGAAAGAATTCAGATCCCTGCCTGATTTTCCGCCTACAATCATTCTCACCGCTGAGGGCGATGAATACATTGCAGTCAAGGCCATCAAGCTTGGTGCAGCAGATTACCTGAACAAAGTCGATATGACACCCAAGCGACTGGCACAAATGATGAGTAAGGCGATTGACTACACGCCCGAAAAATTTGCCGAACTTGAAAAAGATAAAACGAGTGCCGAGCAACTGGTTAAAAAACTTCATACTCAAAACAAACAGAAGAAAAAAGATCAAAATGAAATTGATGTTGGATCGGATTACCGGATAGTAAGGATGATTGGCCATGGCGCCATGTCCAGGGTTTATCTTGCAGAAAGAACTTCGGATAGGCTGTCGCTGGTTTTGAAAATTCTCGATATTAAAAAAGCATCACATAAAAATTACATCAAACGTTTTATTCGTGAGGCAGAATTACTCGCCGGATTGGAAAGTCCGTTTGTCTGTAGAATATACGACCATCGAGTTACCGAAGAATATGGTTTCATCGCAATGGAATTTTTCTCAAGAGGGGACCTGAAACAGCGGATGGAACTGAATTTGACTCCGGGAGTCGCGTTTAATTATTTAACTCATATTGCATACGGCCTCGATGCAATACACAAAATTAATATTGTCCATCGCGATCTGAAGCCGGCAAATATCATGTTCAGGGGGGACGATAGCCTGGCATTAGCAGATTTTGGAATATCAAAAAAAATGGATGCAAAATCAGATCTCACTGCCATGGGACAGATAATTGGCACACCCCATTATATCAGCCCCGAACAGGGAGAAGGTAAGGCAATTGATCAACGTTCGGATATTTATAGTGCCGGTGTATTACTTTATGAGTTGCTAACTGGCAAGAAACCGTTTACAGCATCATCGGCAGCAGCAGTTATCTATCGCCATGTTCATGCAGAGATCCCGACCTTATCGGAAGAATTGTCACCTTATCAGGAAATAATCAACAAGGCTCTCGCAAAAAAACCTGAAGACAGATTCCAGACAGCCGCTGAATTTATTAAAGTTCTGGAAGAGGCTGAAAAAAGTTGCAATTAGTTTTTACTTGCGGTTTCAATTTTTCGGTTGAGTTTTGCTAGCCACCATTCTGCCTGTTGCTTAGTGCTCTGATTTGTAGATGCCTTGTTCAGGGCCTTGTTGGAAATGACCACCTTATCATTATGATAAGCCGCTATACCCAGTAACAGATTGGCGCGGGCGTTTTTATTATTATCATCAATATTATTTGCATCCTCCAGCGCGGATTGGGCTTTATCCCACCTATGTTGCTTGAAATAAATTTGCCCAATTCTAAGATACACGTCCGGGTCGCCACTCATCTGGGCAATGTCATTCAATACTTGAAGGGCTTTATCATCTTCATTGGAGCGAATCCAGCTGTTAGCAAGCAAGTCCAGATTCTCACGGCTTCGTGGAATAATGTTCTTACCAAGTTTTTCCTCGAGAAAAAGTGCTGCTTTATGTGGAATATCTTCTACAAGATATAGATTCACCAGTTGCTTTATCTCTAATTCAGTTAATAAATTTTTTTTGTCAGCTAGCTCATAGACAGCGATTGCCTTTCTGTTATTGTCAGCCCGAAGATATGTATTTGCCAGATATAACAAGTAATCAGATTCTTCCGGGAAACGTTTAATCATATTGACCAATGTATTACTGGCATCCTCATACTGTTCCAGTTCATAGTAGGCAACAAACAACATTTCATACCAGTAATTTTCAGGATCTTCTGAAATCCTTAACGCCTGTTTTAAATGCGGCACCATGTCAGCATATTGTTCCAGTTGGTAGTAAACAGTGGCAGCAAAAATATGGGCCTCAATGCCAGGCCTTGGAGTTTTATTCAACCAGGTCTCAAGATAATCACGGCTTTGCTTGAGATCTCCCTGCTGGACATGCAGTTGCGCTATGATATAGGTCAGGTTCAGGGTGACATCATTTGGCAAGGCCCCGAATTCCAGGGAAGTAATAAAGGCATCCAGGGCTTCGTAGTATTGCTCCATGGCATTATAAATATACCCCAGTGTCTGGTTCAAAACTGCTTTTTCATAGTTACTTAGATCTCTTGTCAGAAGTTCTACCAGCTTGGTTCTTGCCTCAGGATATTTATTTTCATCCATGAGTTTCTGAATTTCCTGCAAGGGTTGATAAAGTTTATCAGAGAGCAGGTATTTTCCGTTATCTTCAGCATGAGAAGATATTGGTGGTGCACCGAGCAGCAATAAAGCAGATAGAAACAGGATATATAATTTCATTTCATCAGCCCTGAAGTGAAAACCGTATTACCTGACGAGCGCGTTGTTCGACTGCCTTGCCATTACTTATTTTCGGGGGAAATTCCCATTTTTGTAGGGCCCGGCGTACCGCTTGTTCAAACATGCCCTCGGGTTCCGACTCGACGACTTTTATATCTTTTACCTTTCCCTCGATATCAATAGTGAATTCCATCACCACATAACCTTCTATGCCCGCACGTTGGGCTCGGGGTGGGTAAATGGGTTCTATCCTTCGGATAGGTATAAGATTGGAATCTATTACCGGCAGTTCTGGACCAATATCAGCCGGAGCAGATTTCATGAAATCACCAATATAGGGAACTCCATCTACACCAAGAGGGATATCGATATTCGGACTGGGTGCGGGTAAATTCGGTTGCGGAGTGTCGGGTATCTCGGATACAGGTTCGGTAGGCAGTTCCGGAGGGGTCTCCGGCTCCTCTAGCTCTTCCGTTTCCTGTTCTTCTAACGGTTCTCTGCTGGTGTCTTTTTTCTTTTGTATATCGATAAACTCAATATTACTCAGTGATTCAAATTTCGGCAGCTTAACCACCTCATTGGTGACCAGGTGATAAATCAAAAGAAATAGCAGGAAATTGATCGCCAGCGAAAGAATGATAACTGCAGGGATTTTGTAGGCATAAGTCACCATAATGACAGCGGCAGCTATAGAATTTTTATTCCCGTTCAGCTGCTATAGCGACTTTCGTCACGCCAGCAAGTCTGACCTGATCCAGAACATCCACGGTCATTCCGGCACGTGAATCCTTGTCTGCCAGTATAATGACGGATCCTTCCGGATTCTGTGCCTGTTGTTGTTCAACATAGGCACGAATGGTTCTGATATCGATATTCCGGTTCTCAACCCAGATTTCATTATTTTTGTCGATGGCAATCACCAGGTTGCTTGCTTCTTGTCTGACAGCGGTTTGTGCACTTGGACGATCAACCTCTATCCCTGCCTCTTTGGTAAATGATGCTGTGACCAGAAAAAAGATCAGTAATATGAAAACCATATCAATCAGTGGTGTCAGATTGACATTGGCGGCTTTGGTACTGTGTTCTGAATGACTAGGTCGCATATCAGATTTGCAAACAATCTTTTGCTTCTTCCTGGTAAGTACTGATCCGGTGTTCCAGATCATTGCAGAAATAAATTCCGGCAAGGGCCGTGACAAGCCCGGCAATGGTTGGCAACAGGGCACGGGATATGCCGGTTGCCATACCCTGGGTATTGCCGGTACTGAATACATTCATGATGTCGAACAATGCAATCATTCCGGTAACGGTGCCCAGTAAACCCAGTAGAGGCAACACGGATGTTGTTGCGTGTATCAGTAACATGAATTTGCTCGATGTTATCTCAATGTCGGCCAGCAATCCTTCCCTTATACGCATCGCATACCAGGAGGTATGATCGGTACGGGAATGCCATGTATCAACTGCCTTTTGCAAGTCTTTTGGGTAAATAAAACGTACATACCAGTAACGCTCCAGTATCAGGATCCATAAACCAACCGACACGATCAGTACCACCATGAAAATAGGTCCCCCTCGTTCAAAAAATTCTATTGCAGTTTCAAGGAGGTTTTGCATGTGTTATTGCTTCCTTTTTTCAGCCAGCATCGCCACGAATGCTGCACTTTTTTCATCAAGAATATGGATCAGACGATTGCTTTTGGATGACAGGAACCCATGAAATAGTAACAGCGGTATGGAAGTTGTCAGCCCCATGACTGTGGTTACCAGTGCCTGGGAGATACCGCCGGACATTACCCTTGGATCACCGGTGCCAAACAGCGTAATTGACTGAAATGTTTCAATAATACCAGTTACGGTACCCAGCAAACCCAGTAACAGCGCTATTTCTGCCAGCAGGGAAATAATACGCAGGCCGCGCTGTAGGACCGGTAGTTCCTTGAGTATGGCTTCATCCAGTTTCAATTCCAGGGTTTCGGTGTCTACATCCGGATTATTCTGGTAAACCGCCATAATCCTGCCCAGGGGATTATCCCCGGGAGTTTTATCATCCATCTGCACTTTAAACTCATAGTCGATCCTGTTCAGCTTGATATAACGCGTTATTGCAATCAGCAGACCAATCAAACCAAGAGTTATTATCAATACGCCTACCGGTCCACCTTGGGCAATGCGGGTCATCAGGTCAGGTACCTGGATGAGTAGCGCAAGCATGGCGCCACTGGTTGGGTCAATAGGGAAGGGAACAATACCGCTCTCGGCTTCTTCGAGTTCTTTTGCCATTGACTGGAAACGCGCCGCTGGTTGTCGGCCGGGTTCTATCAGATGCGGGCTTTCCGGCAGAAATCTCAGAAAACGGCCATCGGCAACAACGTTAAATACACCCACGCGGGTAACGGTTTTTTCTGTTTCTTCACCTGTATTGGTAATGATTTTGGCCGGGAATTTTGCAACTTTTCCGGCTTCAACCATCTCATCCAGCATCAGCTTCCAAACTTCTTCAAGATGGCTGATGGCTGGCAGCGATTTGCTTGCAGCCAGTTCATCAATCAGGTCATCCCGATCGGGTTTTTGTGCAGAAACCAGAGATGAGTCAATAACAGAGTCAACATCATTGGCCAGTTGCCTGACAATGCCATGCAATTCTCCCAGTGAGCCCATGCGACTGGAAAGTTGTGAATCCAGTGCATTGATTTCGCGTTCATTCTGTTCGTAAATGGATTTAAGCGCCTTGCTGCGTTTTTCCTCGGCAATCAGCAAGTCCGTGGCATCTTCCAGTAATTTTTTCTGTTCACTGTACTCTCTTAGGAAACGCTCTTCACGTTGTTGGTTCAGTTTTTTTTGTGTCAGGCTTTCTTCTTTTACTTGCTTTAACAATTCTTCCAGCGTAGTAATTTCCTCCGCCTGAACAGGAATGAAAAGTGAAAATGAAAAAATGATCAGAAAAAGATTTTTCATTCAGACTTCTCCGGCAGGTGAACCGGGATTTTAAACAATGCCGGCGGTGATTGTTTTTTTGCAATCTGGATTCCCTCAGCTATAGATTTATTGTACTTGCCTGGCAATGACTCCCATTGTTCAGTCCTTTTATTCCAGAAACCACTGTCTTCACCATCCAGAGTCTGATACAGGAGGGCGAGGCGACCAATCCGTAGTGTCTCCACAGTGATGCTTTGTCCATTAATTTCTATAACATGGTTTTCCGTTGCAATATTGCGACCATATTCCATTTCTATCTGGTAGGTTTCCATAATTCTGCGATACTTATCGGGCAGGCTGACATCTGGACGATCCATCATTTCCTTTATCAGATTAAGACGTGCCTGACGTTCCTCGGTAAGAAACGGCATATCAAGACGAATAAATTCCTCGAGAATCTCGATCATACGTAACATTAATGGCACAATATTACGTTGTGTTTCTTCAATGCTGTTTAACTGTGAAAGATTTGAAATCTTCTCTGCTCTCTGATTCTTAATTAGTTTTTCAAGCTGAGCGTTATAGGTTTTCAGGCTGTCTATCTGCTGCAAGGTGTACTGATATGCCTCGAGCATGCCGCGGGTTTCGTTGGATAGTTGCTCGATTTTTTCCTGAGTCTTGCGAGTCTCGATGTTGGTTTCGACTGCCTTTTCGATCGCCTTGTCCAGCGCGTCGGTGTCAGCCATGGCCGGAACCAGGCTGAATACCAGTATTAATAATAAGAGCTTGTTAGATATATTCATTGGAATTATCAGGATTTTTTCCCAAATGACTTGATTTAATTGGATAAATGATAACTATTCTTTTTAATAACATCCATTAATTACCTTCCGGGCACATTTCCAACTTGGGGGATCCAAGCTACCATGCAACGAACAGTTGTTGTATTCAAGAGACCTGCTGACCTGGTAACAGTTGCATGAGCCTGCGAATTCGCCTGACAATATTAATTACTTTGCTTTTCATATTAATTTTTATGGGGGCAAGCTATTTCATTATAACCAATGCCCGTAATGCGATATTCAATGAAGTGCAGGCCACCGCTACGCTGACACTGCAATTGATAAAAATTGCCCTGACCAGTACCGCCAGTAGCGAACAAAGTGAATTACAGGATCAGGTACTTGAGGCCATTTCCCGTCTGGAGGATACCCGGCATCTGCACATCGAACTCTACCGTTACAATAACCCTTACCGCGAAAGCAGGCAGAGTATTAGTTCAGCCGAATCATTATCAGCACAGACAATTGCCCCGACCTGGTATGCCCGGCTGGTGGAACCCCCGGCCATGGAGTTTCATCACTCCATTCAGGAGCTAGGCATGCCGGAAACAGAAATCATCATACGGGCGAATCCAAGTGATGAAATCACTGAAAGCTGGACGGAAACCCGCGACTTACTCATGTTGCTGGTCTTGTTTGTGGTGCTGGCAAATCTACTGGTCTATATCACACTTGGACGAGGTTTACGGCCAATCGACAGTATTCTTCACGGTCTGGAAGGTATAGAGCGAGGTAATTACAGATTACGACTACCGGAATTCAAATTGCCTGAATTATCACGCATTTCATCCAAGTTCAATTTGATGGCCGAAGTGCTGCAAAAGAGCCAGGAAGAAAACCTTTACTTGACGCAACGCTCCCTCGCCATACAGGAAGATGAGAGACGTAAACTGGCTTATGAGCTTCACGATGAACTCGGTCAATCCATCACAGCTATTAAGGCCGTCGCCACCTCAATTGAGCAACAGTCATCCCGCGGCGATGAACTGACTCGCGAGGGTGCAGAAACGATTATCAATTTATCAAGCCGTATGTATGATGTTGCGAAGAACATGATGCAGCAATTACGTCCGCCGGCTCTGGATGAACTCGGATTACGGACGGCATTGCAGGACATGATTGATGACTGGAATGCCAGGCATCAGGATATTTTCTGTTATTTCAGTTTCAGCGGGGACGTAGATGGTCTTGGTGAACAGGTTGACATTAATATCTATCGCATCGTGCAGGAAAGTCTTACCAATATCATCAAACATGCCGGTGCCACAACGGTAAAGATCAACTTGCAAGAGATTACTGATGGTGGCCAAATTAACAATGATCGCAAGGTTGTAGAACTGGATATTGAAGACAACGGCATGGGTTTCCAGGCAACCGATGTGCAAAAAGGCCTGGGCCTGATGGGCATGCGTGAACGTTTACAGGCATTGAACGGGAGTTTCAATATAGAAACCGAACCCGGAAAAGGGACACGCATCAGGGTAACCATTCCACTCACGGGGAGAGGGTAAAGAGAACCATGACTGAATCGGAAAAAATCAGGGTCTTGCTGGTTGATGATCATGCGGTGGTTCGGGCCGGTTACCGTGTATTGTTGAAAAACTGTGATGATATTGAGGTCGTTTGCGAGGCTGAATCTGGAGAGCGTGCCAGTCGGGCATTTGTTGAATCAGAGCCTGACGTTGTGGTTATGGACCTGTCCATGCCAGGTTTGGGCGGACTGGAAGCCATTCGCCGAATCACGGCAAGGGATGACAAGGCAAGAATCCTGGTTTTCAGTATGCATGAAGACACGGTGTTTGTCGAACAGGCCTTGCAGGCCGGCGCCCAGGGTTACATTACCAAGAACAGTGCGCCGGAGGTCCTGATTGAGGCCATCAGGGAACTTGCATCCGGGAAGACGCATATTGACTCCGATATTTTGCAACGCCTGGCAATACAGAAAAGCCGGGGAAGGAATTCACCACTGTCGACACTGTCCACCCGTGAGTTTGAAATCTTTTGTCTGCTGGCCGAGGGTTTGAATACCAGTGAAATTGCCAAGCGCATGTCACTCAGTTACAAAACGGTGGCCAATTACAGTACCCAGATCAAAAGCAAGTTAAACGTCACCAGCGTGGCTGAACTTGCCCGCCTGGCCATACGGCATAACATCATTAATCCCTGATGATTTACAGTCACCGGGAAATATTCACTATAATTGCCTGATAATTCTGGAGGGATTGTCTTGCTAGGCCCTCTCCGTTAAGATATTTGGAATAAGTATAAAAATTATATTGTGGTAGCTCCGGTTTGAACGAACAATCCCCGTATCAAGAACGAGGCCCGGTCTGGGCCAGTTGGCTGGGTATCATGGCCATTGTCTTCGGCATATTCCTGACCGCAATGCATGGTAATGAGGTGCTCTCACATATTGTCTACAAACCGGGCACGGCGGCCGTGCAGGATATTCCGATCAATTGCCGTGAAGATGAGCTGATAGAAGAGGGCCTCAGTTTCACTGAGTGCAATCTCATGGGAACGACTGTCAAGAATGTGATCGTGTCCAGCCCGGACTGGTTCCGGAATTTTCACATTACTCTCTCAGCTGTCGGTGCGGTCATAGCCATTATATCGATTGTTATGGGTATTCTGCTTCTGGATTTCCGAGCCTGGATAGTTAAACCTGCCGTTCTCGTTTTTGGCTCTCTGTTGGTGATAGACATGATCAGTTTCCTCGCTATCGTCAATACCGGTCCTTTATTGAGGGCGATGTATTTATGGGACACTCTGTTATGGGCCTTGATTCATGTGGTGTTGATGTCGGCCACCATGGCGGGACAACATTTGAATTCAGATTGATTATTATTTAACTTATTTTCCAAACGGCAATCAGAAGCAACAACATTACTCATGCAACGACCAGGCTATAGCAGAACTGCCATCATCATGCACTGGCTGATGGCCATTTCCATTTTTTTCCTGTTTATTTCCAGCTGGTGGATGTTGTCGCTGCCGCTGCCATCGGAAGATTACAAATACCGGGTCCTGCCCTTCCAGTTACACAAAAATATCGGCATTACCCTGATTTTCGTGCTTGGGCTCTTGCTCTATGTACGCTGGATTCATCGGCCAGCCCCTGTTGAGCCTACGGCCATGACACCGGCTATGCACAAGCTGGCTGCAGCGAATCATGTCGTTCTTTATCTGACAATTTTTGTCTGTTGCCTGAGTGGTTACCTGTCTTCCGCACACAGTGGCTGGACCACCACGCTCTGGTGGGTCCTGGATTTGCCCGACTGGGGCGAGGAGAGTGAGGAATTAAATATCCTGTTTTCTGATATTCATCTGTGGACCTGCTGGATCTTGCTGGCCCTGGTAGCCGCACATATCAGCGGGGCCATCTATCACGCCTTTCGACGCGACGGTCTGGTCCGGCGCATGATCCGTTGGTAGACAGATGGTTTATTGACTGGACAATCCTGACCTAGCGTGGATCGACACTGAATTTTTGCCCGCCAACCGCAGCCTCATACATAAGGCCACCTTTCGCCTGGGTAAATATAGCCACGCCGCTGCTGTAATCCGCATCGGCCGATGCCCCAGCTGTCACCGCCACCGCTGAAGCCTGTGCATTAAGTTCGAAATTACCGCGTTTGAAATCGTTGAGCGCAACATCATCCTTGAAGAAGATAAATTCACTGTAGACCTGGCCACCAAACTGAAAACCAAATGAAAACTGCGTCATCTTTACCACAGCAGAGGGCGCACCATTTTCATACAAGAGTCCCTTGCCGTAGGCCCCGCCAATGCCCACGCCACCTTTGCCCACGCTCGGGATAATCACGTAGCCGGCAGCCGCATTGAAAAAACGCTTCATGTCCGGATCAGACTTGAGCATCTCGGCCTTGGCGGCCTGGGCCTCTTTGTCCAGTGCCTCCACTTCACCCGGGTCCCAGGCTTGTGTTGATGATAGAGAAAAAACAGTCAATAACAACACGGTAAATTTCAAGCTTGTTTTCATGGTTATCCTCTGGTGGTAGGAATCAGATATTCAACTCAGTAAAGATTAATTTGACTGCTGAAAGATCGCAAATGCATTGTCCGATGAGTGATAATGGAAAATCCGATCCATTGTCAACATTTACCTGATCATGCAGAAATATTTGCAATTCGCGTCAGCTGTGTTTGCAATATGCAACAATTGTTCATGATTTTTTACATCGTTGGGAAAACTCGTTGACCCGCCAAGCAAATATTTAAAATCGTCCCGGAAGCATTGAATATGCCAGATTTATAAATCCATTTCATTACTAGAGTAAACCCAGTAATATGGGTATTAATGCTATAATTTAATATGGGTTATTAGTGCTATATTTATGTTGGGTTTTGCTGTAAATAATAGAGTAAAGAGGGAGATGCCTAGATGCTCAAATCACTCCAGATAGAGCCGGAGAAGTGTACCGGATGCCTTCAGTGCGAAATGGCCTGTTCCTACCAGGCAACGGGGGTATTTAATCCCGCCGTCTCACGGATCAAGATTTTTGCCTTCCACGAGGAAGGACGCTTTGTCCCCTATACCTGCACCCAGTGCTCCGAGGCCTGGTGTATGCACGCCTGTCCGGTGGAAGCGATTGTTTTCAATGAAAAGACCGGGGCAAAGGAGGTCCTGGAAGATGTCTGCGTTGGCTGCAAGGTCTGCACCATTGCCTGCCCCTTCGGCACAGTGAATTACAACCAGGCAACCCGTGTGGTTTACAAATGTGACCTCTGCGGTGGCGACCCGGAGTGTGCCAAGGCCTGTCCGACGGAAGCCATTACCTATGTCGATTCCGACCACACCGGCCTGGACCGCATGCGCGCGCATGCAGCCCAGAATCTCCCACAACAGAGTTCACAGACTTAGGAGGTTTGTAACATGGCGTGGACCAGAAATGTATTACGGGTCAACCTGACCAAGGGCAGCATTACCAACGAACCACTCAATATGAAGTGGGCCAATGACTATTTGGGCCAACGCGGGCTTGCCACCAAGTACCTGGTGGAAGAGACCGATCCAAAATGCGATCCGCTGGGCCCGGATAACAAGATGATCATGACCACCGGTCCCTTGACCGGTACCATGGCTTCCACCGGCGGCCGTTACTCTGTGGTTACCAAGAGCCCCCTGACCGGCGTCATTGCCTGTTCCAATTCCGGCGGTTTCATCGGCGCGGAAATCAAGAACGCCGGCTGGGACATGATCATCTTCGAAGGTAAGTCTCCGAAGCCCGTTTATCTTTATATCGAAGACGACAAGGTCGAGTTGTTACCGGCCGATGATCTCTGGGGCAAGTCCGTCTGGGAAGCAGACGAGATGCTGCACAAGAAACACCAGGATCCCCTGTTGCGGGTGGCCACGGTGGGCCGTTCCGCCGAGGCCGGCTGCCTTTATTCCGGAATAATTAATGACTTACACCGTGCCGCCGGCCGTTCCGGGGTCGGTACGGTGATGGCCTCAAAGAATCTCAAGGCCGTCGCGGTCAGGGGTACCAAGGGAGTCTCCAACATCAAGGATCCCGCTGGCTTCATGAAGGCCACCCAGGAAGGCAAGAAGGTACTGGCTGAAAATGCGGTCACCGGGCAAGGCTTGCCGGCACTGGGCACTCAGGTGCTGATGAATGTCATCAATGAAATCGGCGCCATGCCAACCCGCAATTGGCGCGAAGTGCAGTTTGAGGGGGCCAGCAAAATCTCCGGTGAAGCCATGAAAGAACCTCGTCCCTCGGATGGCCGCCCTAACCTCACGACCAACGCCGGGTGTTTCGGCTGCACCATCGCCTGTGGCCGAATCTCGACCATCGACAAGGGTCATTTCACAGTCGATAACAAGCCGGAATACTGGGGTGCTTCCGGGGGCCTGGAATACGAAGCGGCCTGGGCCCTAGGTTCAGACTGCGGCGTGGATGATCTGGATGCACTGACCTACGCCAACTTCCTTTGCAATGAAGATGGGTTTGATCCGATCGACTTCGGGTCTACTGTAGCCGCCGCCATGGAACTGTTCGAATCCGGTGCCATCACCACCAAGGAAACAGGGGGCGTCGAACTCAGGTTTGGTGATCCCAAGGCACTGGCCTGGGCCGCCGAGGTGGTGGCCAGGGGTGAAGGCTTTGGCAAGGACCTGGGTCTGGGTTCACAGCGGCTTTGTGAGAAATACGGCAAGCCGGAATTCTCCATGACGGTCAAGGGCCAGGCCTTTCCGGCCTATGATCCGCGCGGTATCCAGGGCATGGGTCTGACCTATGCCACCTCCAACCGTGGGGCCTGTCACCTGCGCAGTTACACCGTGTCTTCCGAGGTGCTGGGGATCCCGGAAAAAACCGATCCACTGGTGACCGACGGCAAGCCGGAACTGGTCAAGGCCTTCCAGGATGCCACCGCGGCGGTGGATTCATCCGGTCTGTGTGTGTTCACGGCCTTTGCCTGGACCCTGGAAGATATCTCACCGCAGATCGATGCCGCCTGTGAAGGTGACTGGACTGCAGACAAACTTCTGGAAGTCGGTGAGCGCATCTGGAACATGGAACGCGACTATAATCTTGCTGCAGGTATCACCGGCAAGGACGATACCCTGCCCAAACGCCTGTTAAAGGATGCCGCCAAGACCGGCCCGGCCACCGGCAAGGTCAACGGTCTAGCTGAAATGCTCCCGCATTACTATGAGATCCGTGGCTGGACCAAGGACGGTGTGCCGACTCCGGACACACGCAAGCGTCTGGGCCTGAACCCGAAAGGCGTTGCGGCCTGATCCACGGCGGTTGCTATGGAACATGTGATCATCGGAGCCGGCCCCGCGGGCGTGATTGCCGCCGAGACCCTGCGCAAGGTTGCCCCGAGTGCAAAAGTCACGATCGTCGGCGATGAAAAAGAACCGCCTTATTCCAGGATGGCGCTGCCTTATTACCTGATCGAAAAGATCGATGAAAAAGGGACCTATCTGCGCAAGAACGGATCGCATTTCCAGGACACGGGCATCAACCTGATCCAGGACCGGGTGACCAGCGTCGATACCAGGGACAAGTACCTCACCCTGCAGAAAGGCGGGTCGGTAAAATACGACCGGCTCCTCATCGCCACAGGCTCCCATCCGATCTCACCGCCCATACCGGGTATCGATCTGCCCGGGGTCTATCCCTGCTGGACCCTGGAAGACGGGCGCAATATCGCCAACAAGGCCAAACAAGGCTCGGACGTGGTGCTGATGGGGGCCGGCTTTATCGGCTGCATCATTCTTGAAGCATTGGCCGAACGCGGTGTCAACCTGACCGTGATCGAGATGGGAGACCGCATGGTCCCCCGGATGATGAACCAGACCGCCGGCAACCTGATCAAGAAATGGTGCCAGGAGAAGGGCGTGACCGTACACACCTCGACCAAGGTCGAGGCCATTGAAAAGGCCGGTGGTTTGCTCAAAAAGGGTCTCAAGGTCAAACTCAGTAACGGTGAAACCATAAAAGCCGACCTGGTCATATCCGCCACGGGCGTGAAATCCAATATCCAGTTCCTGGAGGGCAGTGGTCTCGAGACCGACGAGGGGATCCTGGTCAACGAATACCTGCAGACCAACATCCCGGATATTTATGCAGCCGGTGATGTTTGCCAGGGCATGGATTTCTCCACCGGTGAGTACTCGGTCCAGGCCATCCAGCCGACGGCCGCCGACCATGGCCGCATTGCCGCCATGAATATGGCCGGGAAGAAAACCCGGCACCAGGGCAGTGTTAACATGAACGTGCTGGATACCATGGGACTCATCTCCAGTTCTTACGGACTGTGGATGGGTGTCAAGGGCGGGGATTCCGTGGAATTGAATGATCCGGAACGCTACCGTTACCTGAGCCTGCAATTCGAGGACGATATCCTGGTCGGGGCCCAGTCACTGGGACTGACTGAACATGTTGGTGTTCTGCGTGGCTTGATCCAGACCCGGTTGCCGCTGGGCAAATGGAAAGACCAGCTCATGAAAGACCCGACCCGGATTATGGAAGCCTACCTTGGTGCGACACAGTCCATTGGCCACAACGCAGGAATCATCTGATCACCGGGATGCAGATCACGTTCAAGCTGTACGCTTCCCTGACCGATTATTTACCCGCCAGCGATGACAAACACGCCGTCAAGCTTGATGTTCCCGAGACCATCACGCCCAACGAACTCATTGATCAATACCAGGTGCCCAGGGAGATGGCGCACCTGGTGTTATTGAACGGCATTTATCTCAATCCCGATGATCGGGATCGGAGCGTGTTTAACGAGGGTGATACGTTGGCGATATGGCCACCGGTCGCGGGTGGATGAGCCGGAATAAGAAAATCATCCAGTGGATGATTTTCCCGGCGAACGCCCTGCCATGGAAGGCAAGGCTGGGGAGTAACCACGGCACTTAATTTCGACAGGGATGTCATGTAATGCTTCAATTTCTGTCGCGCTCAGTCCATTGGACAAACGCAGCGTGGCGAACGCCCTGTCAGGGAGGGCAGGGCTGGGATATATCTTCGGCCCATGATTATTTCTATTTCCGGTAAATAACTGGCCGGTGCAAAAAAATGGGCATCAATATTAATATACTTTTATGGCATTTACTTTCAAGCGCGAAATGACCATTACCCATGATGATTTCATGCGTATCTTACCCAGGGCCATCGGCAGTCATGAATTTGCCGTAAACGACCAAAAGATTTTTTTCAGTAATAAATTCTATAGTATGCAAATTCATGTATCTGATGAACAGCAATGGGGTATCGGTTCATTAAACTTACCGCGCTTGCTGGTTGAGATTAGCCTGGAACATTGCAGTGAAGCCGAGGCAAATGCCGCCATGCGGCAATTTGATCGGTCCTACCAAAAAGGCGGCGGTTAAGTGCGCAAGATTCTGTAATTAACATCAACCGGTTAATGAATTTGATCCCATGCCCGACCTCTCAGAATACTCACATTGATTTACCGAATAACTGGTTGATTATTTTAGCTATATAACACTGCAGTATTGCGATGCAACATTTTTTATTACGCTCTTCAATCCTTGTTGCATAAAAACAACAATTGCTGTTTTTTCAACCACATAGCTGTTGTTTTTATGTAAAATTCCGCTTGCTATGTGACCCGGTCTGTTGTATTTTTCACAGGTCTTTTCAAGACGATAATAAGAAGTTCTCTTCAATGCATTTAGTGACCCTTAAACAGTTAACAGGGGGGGAACAATAAGCTGGGGAGATCGACTTTTAATTTCTAGAGATTGTAAGTCATTTTGTTTTAATCAGGAGGTATTACAAGTGAACAAGAAACTTTTAACCAAGAGCACAGTCGTTGCCCTGGTGGGACTGTTCGCTGCGCCAGCGATGGCGGAGTTGAGCTTGTCCGGCTGGATCAACCAGGAAGTGTCTTACCTGGATAACGGCGACAGCAGTGAGTTAGTCTCCAACGCCGGTAACGGTACTACGCTGGGTTCGCGTATCACCTTTGCCGGATCAACCGACCTGCCGGGTGGTTACACGGCCGGTTTCGATGTGACTCTTGAACCATTGACGGTTGGTCAAGTGTTGGGTGCTGGTAGTACCTGTGACATCGGTGCTTGTGGTGACCTGAACGGTGATTTTATCAATGTCCTTGGCCACAGCCTCAACTTTGCCGGTGGTTTTGGTAAGGTGACGATGGGACTGCAGAGCATGCCGACCGATAACATCGCCGTGCTGGAAGACCCGTCCCTGACCCTGTGGTCGTCCATCTCCCCGGTGTTCGCGAATAACGCTGCCTCGCTAACTGGTGATCCTGCATTCACCGGATCTGGTTTGACACCTGGTGACTTCCTGCAGTGTTACACGGTGCCGGGCCTGTTCATCGGTATCGACTGTAACGGTATCTACCGCCAGGGTGTGCGTTATGACCTGCCGACCTTTGTTGACGGTCTGGGTATCGCGGTTGGCTGGGCCAACGACGATGTCTATGATGTCGCCGGTAAGTACAAGACCGCCTTTGGCCGGGTGAACACCCAGATCGCGGTGGGTTATTCCGAGAACCATGGAATTGGCTCCAACGCACAGGCTGACAACATCCAGCTCCAGGCCGGTTTCATGGATAATGCCGGTTCCGGTCTGTTCGGTTCGATTGCTTACCAGACAGAAACGAGCGATCNNTGTCGCCGGTAAGTACAAGACCGCCTTTGGCCGGGTGAACGCCCAGATTGCCGTGGGTTACGCTGAAAACCACGGTGTTGGCAATAGCATTACATCTGACAACCTGCAGATCCAGGCCGGTTTCATGGATAATGCCGGTTCCGGTCTGTTCGGTTCCGTCGCCTATCAGCGGGAAGAAACCGATGTCGTCGGTACAGATTCCACCGATGCCTACTGGATCAAGGCCGGTATCAAGCGTGCCTTCAACAGCCTCGGTGATACCTCTATCGCCGGCCAGTTCGGTATGTACAACGACCAGTTCTTTAATATCAGCGTTGCTGGTGGCGGTGCAGCAGCTACTTTTAACGGCTCTGAAGTCACCCGTTACGGTGTTGAAGTCGTTCAGTATTTCGGCAGCGCCTTCCAGGCCTATGTGGTTTGGGAGACCCTGGATGTCGAGGCTGATCTCATAGCTGGTGGTACCGCTGATGCTGATGAGATATACAACGTCAGAGTCGGTGGCGTCGTATTCTTCTAATACTCTGATTTCATAAGTATTAAAGAATACATTCAGTTGTGTTGAAAAGGGCCCTCCGGGGCCCTTTTCTTATTTACAGGGAGGTCATGTATATTGCCCGTGCAGGGAGCACACGGGCAATGTATGTACAGGATGTAAGGTATGCCGCGGGTGCAGGATGCACAGGAGCGGCGAATGTACAGGATGTACGGGCAGATATTTGCTCGAAAACCTGTTCCAGACGTTTTCTACCGGTGACATCCCTGTCACCGTCCTTGCAATATCTGCACTTCCGCCATCCCTGGCGGTCGTAGCCGCGGGTGCAGGACGCACACGACGGCAGGGATGCAGGAGGTAGAGCGACGTAGGAAGCCAAAGCCGAGGAGCGGCGAATGTACAGGGACGTTATGTAAATTGACCATGCAGGGAAGTACACGGGCAATGCTCTGTAAAGCGGCGCACCAGGTTTTTCCTAACCGGTCGAATTTCCTGTAAACTTTGCCCCTGTTTTAACGTCTTATTGACTGGATGTTCACTATTTTTAACACTGGCCATATGCTAAAAATCCTCGTGTATAAACCGATTATATTCCTGCTGTCAGTCCCACTGTATATCGCTTTCACTCAATGTGCTTATGCAGCCAGTGATGGCGATGTTCTCTGGAAATCCGGCTTTCATTTCGTTGTTAAATACGACCAGCAGGATTCCGGCAAACTGGGAAAGAATGATCACCCGGTTGAGCTTAATGACTCAACGATTAGCAATGCGCTGGATGCCTTGCGGTATGAAGACAAGTCTTTGCTCACCGGAAAGGTCGAGATTCTCCCCGTCTTCACCGCCAACCAGGTCGACATACTCAGCAAGCAACTGGCCAAGGGCTTGAAGGAGGCAAGTCCGGAGCAGGACATTATCTTTGTGCTCGGGAACAGTGGGCGGAAGCTGTTGATCCTGGAAGATAATACTTTTATAGCGGGCCGCGCATTTTACAAGGATGAGAGGCTGAATATTATCCTGGGTGATTTTGACCGCGGCCGCAACGAGGCCTTTGAGGCCATCTATGACCCGTCCGGTAATGAGCGAATTCCCTATACCTTTAACTACGGCTTTCGAACCAAAACCAATACCGGTTTCAAAAGCAAAATTATCAATGTGTCTGGTGTCCTGACCAAGGTCGTCGGCAATGATGTCCGCCAGAACTGGTTCGTGATTGATGTCAATGA